>Ga0163150_10002742_pt1 | contig 26285 bp, 22 predicted proteins | sample OliLakLV19P2IB_FD_148628 | JGI IMG/M metagenome (GOLD analysis project Ga0163150, IMG submission 148628) | Freshwater microbial mat bacterial communities from Lake Vanda, McMurdo Dry Valleys, Antarctica - Oligotrophic Lake LV.19.P2.IB | ecosystem: Environmental > Aquatic > Freshwater > Lake >...
ACGGGGATCGTGTCCCTCGCCTCAGAGTAGGTGAGAAGGAAATCACCCACCGCGATGACATCGTTGTGAATCAGAGAAGTCTCCGTGATCCTTCTTCCATTCACGAAGGTTCCGTTTCCGCTGTTGAGATCCACCAGCACAAAGGATTTCCCGGATTGCCGCGCTATCGCGTGACGGCGGGAGACTTTGTGATGATTCAGCACAAGTTCGTTCTGCGAGACATCCCGGCCGATGTGCGTTTCTTTGCTGACGAGCTCGAACTCAGACTCATCGCCGGTGAGCGTGTTCTTGATTAGCAACTTAGGAAACATGGCCCGCTGATTCATTTAACCTGAGTTATGCAGGGCTGGATAGCGATCTGAGGAATCGCAAGGAAAGAACCATTTGGTGACCCCGATAAGTCTGGAGTAAAGAGCAGAATTTCTCTTAGCGCCCAACTCAGGGAAATTCAGCTCAGGAGGTCACCCAAAGGGTTACAAGCAGAAAAGAGCATAGACAGAATATACCTGCGAGACAAGAGTCTCAAGATAGCTATCCAGAACCCAATAAAATCGGTTCTTCGACGCCGTATGACTTTTCCGGTAAGAACCTGACTCCCTATGGCGGACTCCTGCCTGTAGCGACAATGTTAGAGAAACTCGGCTTCCAGGCAGTGGTAGAAGAGACGATTACGTGAGCGGAAGACGCGGGTCATGAGCCCGTACAAATTCGTCCTGGGCATCGTGTTGGGTCTCTATGTGGGGTTCCAGCGGTTGAATCAGCTGCGCTTCATCGCACGAAATCCCATGTTGACCGGGGTTTTGAAGGAGCCCCGATTGCCACCGCAGTCGACCTTGTGGCGGTTTTTGACGTCGCTGCACCTGAATGTGGCCCTGCAGATTTTGCTGATCCAGCAAGCGACGAGGCAGCGCGTGTGGCAGGCGGCCAGCGTCAAGCTGGAGGCGGTGACGCTGGATACCGACACGACCGTGCACCCGCTCTATAGGGATCAGATGGGCGGGTGCAAGAGCTACCGCCGATGTTGACGTTTATAGCCGAGACGCGCGAATACTTGTGGGGCGAGTTGCGCAAGGGACACCGGCCTACCGACCGGTTAAGATCTCAGCTTTCCTTCGCTGATAAACTCGGTGATGTCACTCGCGGCGAGGGTGATGGACACCTGATTAAGATTGCTTCCACCTTTGGCGGAACGCTCAACGTCCACTCCGCGAGACCCTCCGGAGCCGGTGACCGCGGCGCTCTGCGGCGTTTGCGATCCACCGGCAGCGGCGTTCTTGAGCCCGCCAAGACTGAACCGACTCTTTTTCTTCACAGGCTCTTCCTTCTTCTCCGGTTGGCTACCGACAGGCCTTTCGGATGCAACTCCAACGGTGGCGATCTCGGTCAGTGCAACGGGGCTGTATTTGACATTGCGAGAAAACCTGTCGTCGAGCAAGCCGCTAGCTGTCCATTTCTCGAGCTCAATGCGCGCCTCAATCTTTTGGAGCCGTTCGTCCAACTCGGGGTGTGATGCAAAAAACCCCTGTCGCTCACTTGAGTTGCCGTTTCGCAGCTTGATGGTGCTTAGAAACGTCTTCAGGCTCGATGGGGAGTAGCCGGCCTTCTCCGCGGTCGCGAGACCGTCTCCGTCCGCTTCCAATTCCTCGGCCCGGCCAAATCCAGACATGACGACACGGGTGCCCTCGTCAACGAGGCGCTGAAACACTTCAGGGTTCGATTTGACGCCGGTGTTGTTCACTCCCATTTGAACAAGCTTGTTCTTCTGAATGGCGCGCACCGTGTGTTTGAGCGTCACGTGCGCCAGTTCGTGGCTCAACACACCAGCCAGTTCAGCCTCGCTTTTCATAAGGGCCAGGGATCCCCGAGTAATGTGCACGAACCCTCCAGGTGCAGCGAAGGCATTAACGCCATCTGTATCGAGTACGATGAAATGCCAGGCCGTATGCGTCTCTGAGGTTTTCCGCGCCAGGACGTTACCCACTAGGGAGACGTATTTGTGGATCTCGGGATCCTGAACGACTCCGTATCTCGCACGCACGCGCGCACTAATCTCCTCGCCCAGCGAAACTTCTTCGGCCTGAGTCAACTCAACGTCCCTCATTTTCCCAGTAACCGCGCCCACCTTGTCTTTGAGACCGCGGGGAATGGGGAACTGGGCAAGCCCGGTTTCTGCAAACAGAATGACCAGTGCCTGCATGGCAATGACACTATTCAGAACTATGGACCCCATGGCGCCCCCTTATGACCGATTTCGCAATTCTTCCCCGGAGCGGCAGACTTCGTAAATATCGATCGCGCAAGTCTTGCCCTTCACTTTCACCGACCCAAGAGAGCGCGTGGGATAATGGCCTTTGAGCTGCGCAAGCGTAGAGTCACTGATAATGATGTGACTGTGGTATTCCTTATTGAGCGATTCGAGCCGCGCCCCGAGGTTTACGTTATCGCCGATGACGGTGTAGCTCAAGGTCTTTTCTGACCCGACGTTGCCAACGATCATCTCGCCCGTGTTGATGCCGATCCCGATATCCAGCGTCGGCTTGCCCTGTGCCTGCCAACCCTGATTCAGCCTGTCCAGTCCGTCCAGCATCGCCAAACCCATCTGGACGGCGTGATCCGAATGATCTGGGTCATCAAGCGGAGCGTTGAAAAGCGCCATGATCATGTCACCCACGAACTTATCCAGCGTGCCATGGTGCTTGAACAGAAGCTCGACCATTTGAGTGAAGAACTCGTTAAGTTGCTGAAGAACATCTTCGGCCCTTGCAGCTTCAGACATCGTCGTAAAGCCTCGGATGTCTGCGAATAACACGGTCATCTCGCGGCGCTCACCGCCCAGCCGTGCTTTCGAAGGGTCGGCGATGAGCGCATTGACCACCGCCGGTGAAACGTATCTCGAAAAGAGCGATCGAACCTCTCTTTTGGCACGGTCTTCAACGAAGTATTTGTAGGCGACGCAGGAGAACTGCGAAAACAGAATCGCGAGCGTCGTCGGGACAATCGGAAGCCAGACTCCGTTCCGAAATGCGCCAGCGACAATCGTCATATCGACGAATCCAACCGTCGCCGTCGCCAGGAGTGACCACCAGAAACCACTGTACACTCCGATCATGCTCACCAGAAGCGTCGAGATCAGGAGAAGCACGACCGAAGCAACCAAAGTGCCGGGCCTGATGAACGAGTTGCTCAGGATTCCATCAACGACGCTCGCATGGATTTGCATGCCCGCCATTTTCCCCTCTTCACCGAATGGCGTCTGAAACAGCTCGTGCAACCCGGCAGCTGTTGTACCGATGAAAACAATCTTGTTCTTAAAGATTACTGGATCAACCTCCGGTTTGTGACCATTTCGGAGCTGCAGCTCCGAAAGGAAAAGGTCCCAGAAGCGATAACTTCGATAGGTTGTGATGGTTCGATGTTCATCCGCGTAGGCGGATCCTCGGTAAGGCACGAGAATATGACGTGCTCGAATCCTTTCCACGTATTCCTGGTCAACCGCGATGAGCGGAATCAGCGTGTCTCCCAAGTGCAGGCCTGCGGTATCCATCCGAATTCCGGCCGGATCGAGATCGAGCGCGACCATAGCCGTTGCGACTGAGAGGGACGGATAGAAGCGGTTTCCCTGACGAACGAATGGAACGGCGCGGCGAATCGGGCCATCCCTATCCAGCACCATGAAACTGCTGCCCAAGAAGCTGCTTGCCTTGGCCAGGGCCGGAAATGGAAGTTTTACACTTCGGTGTTCTTCAATGTCCATGCCGAGTTCATATTCCTGCACGCCGACTTCCTGTGGCCGGAACGCGTATGTGTCGTTGACCTCAACGGCGTGAACGACATTCCCGAGGCGCCTTGTCGCCTCGACGAGTTCCTGGTCGGCAACCCGGCCAGTCTTCTCTCCGACCTGACTCTTGTCTTCTTCGAGAAAGAGAATGTCGAACGTGATGACTCTCGGGCGGGCCCGTTCGAAATAGTCGAGGAGAACAGTGTATGTGTCGCGTGGCCAAGGGAACCGGCCAAAATCATTCTCAGCCATCCGAGCGAGGCTCAAGTCATCAATCTGGACCATCACAATTTCTTGACTGGCATGAAAGGCATTCGACAACTGACGGAATTCGAGATCGTAGATCTTCCACTCCACTGTCTTCAGCAGAGGAATCCAGGTGAGTGCGACCGCCGAGGAAATCGCCAGGGTCGCGATTGCCAGGCAGGCAAGGATCTTGAATGCCGCCACGCGATTCACAGTGTTCTTATGCCATCTTTCTCGGAATAGATCGGCCACAGCTGCGGCTTTCCCGGAATTCTCCGGAATCGAAGACGACTTCCGCCTCGGGAAATGACCCAATTAATCCGTGCCGATACTCTCGGCCGGCGTGGTGACCCGTCGATCTTCATACGTAGTTTTCCGACTGTCCATTTCGGCATCCTATCGAAGACTACGCGTCAATGCCCACAGAGAATCGCTCGTTGGGGGGATATAGTGTCCAACCTTTGCAGGCGATGTGCTCACGAGAACAACCAGGACAGACAACTTCTCCCGGTGCCCAAGCTCCCTTATGGTTGCCTCCTCGTCTTTGGGCAGGCGCACGAAAAGGGCCAGGGAACGTGGGTCTTTGGGTCCGCCAAGCCAATGGACGGTATCGTAACCCTTCGTCCGGCCCGGATTTCGAATCCCGCAGCAGTCCAATTTCCGTGCCGTCGATAAGGCGGATGAACGTACTGAAGCACCAATCCTGCCTTCATCGTCTCGAACTATCTTTGGGTTTGTGGCGCCAGACGGCACACCTCTTCTCTCTTTTTGGTTGGCATGGTTGTGCAAGCATACCGCACCCGAAAGCCGGGGGCGTCGCCGCGATGACGGTGTTTGTCCGCGAAGCAATGAACGGATCGGACCGGCGCTGAGCCAGGATAGCCTAACCGCATCGAACCCGGCAAGGCTCGCCGGATGGTCAACCGACTACGCCCAAGTCTAGATGCACTCTATTGAGTATCACAGCTTTGATTGCGTTCGACCCTCATACCGCTGCGGCCCAATGTTTGCTCTCGCCACCTACGAGGTAAACTGGCCAGGGTTGTCAACAGGGTGCTCCATCGCTTACTCTTCACGTCATCAGGACGGGACGACAGCGTCTTTCAGCCTATGCCTCAATTTCTGTCGGCCGCCACGTCGATCGACGTGGGTTTTTGTGGAAGCGGGCGGCCGGCAAAGGAATGGCAAGGCTTCGATATCGTCTGCCTTGTGGAGAACGAAGGCGCACAGAATCGAATGGCAAGATTCCGGTAAGCTGGTCGACAAGGTGTACTAGAATTTAGCGGGCGCGACACAATTTCTAAGGGACAAACCACTTTCAAGGAAGGCGGCCATACAACCATGCTCAGAAACGCCGAAGCAGTCTGTCGATGGGGTTCCCACACACGACGCAAGTCTAAATTCTTCTTCGCAAGTTTCATCTGTTCAGCCGGCTTACTTTGGAGTGTTCCCATTCAAGCCCAGAGTGTGGAGGAGGAGCTGAAGACGATGCGTCTTGAGATCCAGCAATTACGGCAGGAGGTGGGCACCCTGCGAGACGAACTGCGCCGCAAGCTGCAGCCAGCAGGAGGTAACCAACGCGGAGCCGAGCGGCCAGAGCCGGCAGCGGCCAGTTTCGAAGCATTGAGCGCCAGTGAACTGCTGCCCGTAATCCAAGCTCAAGTGGCAGAGCAAGCACAGACTAAGGTCGAATCCAACTCCCGCTTCCCGGTAAAGATTTTTGGCAATATTGTCTCCAACACTTTTTTCAACACGGGAGAAGCCAATTGGCTCGATTCTCCCAATATTGTCCCAGGGAACCCAGCGGCTAGCCTTCCAAAGGGATCGTTCAGTTCGAGTCTCCGTCAAAGCCGATTTGGAGCTATTGTCGAAGGCCCGGTAATCGGATCGATGAAGAGCACCGGATTTGTGGCAATGGATTTTTTTGGAGGAATTCCGAACTTCCAAAATGGCCAGGTGATGGGCATTCCCCGGCTGCTCTATGCGTATGCGCGTCTCGAGGGAGAGAGGACTGCGATTGAAGTGGGCCAAGATCAGATGATTTTGGCTCCGCGGAATCCAACCTCCTTGTCAGCCATGGCCTTTCCGGAGTTGTTCCGCTCCGGCAATCTGTATTTGCGTGCGCCGCAGGCCCGCATCGAGCAGAAGTTCGGAAAGGGCAAAGCCGGCGAGTGGCAAGCCACAATCGGAATGCTGGCGCCGGTGGCGGGCGACTTTGTTTCTGACTCCTTCACCTTCGTGCCGCCGAATCTAGCGGGAGAACGGTCCCGTCGGCCGGCCATTCAGGGGCGTCTAGGCTGGAGTCGATGGAATACTGAAACCGGCGAAGGGCTTGAGATCGGCCTCTCCGGGCACACGGGCAGCGAGCGCTATCTCACAGGGTCAGTTCCCAGCCGGGCAGCTGCGGTCGACTTCGATGCGCGCGTGGGCCATTTGGGATTCTCTGGAGAATGGTTTGTCGGCGAGAATATTGACGCCTTTGGTGGTTCTGTCAGTCAGCGTGCTAAGTCCTTAGGAGGATTCCTTGAAGCCCGTTTGGCTGCAACTCGGAAACTAGATTTCAATCTGGGCTTTGGAACTGACCAGCTGATTGATCGGAACAGCTTCCCCGCCCCCCTGCTCCGAAATCCCAGCTTCTTCTCAAATGTGATTTACCGACTGACCCCGGAAGTAGCCACTTCCTTCGAGTATCGTTGGCTGTCCACCATACCAGCTCAGGGAGCGAAGAGGCAGAACAATCATTTTGGTATTGTCTTGGCATATAGTTTCTGACCATCGAGCAAGGGAGCCACGTGATCTTTGACGTTAGCTGCACATCGCAGAGTGAGGTTAGGATTGACAGGCTTTGCAGTGACTGCCGGGCCAACCAAAACGCTATGAAAAAGGCCCGTCTTGTCGCCGGCATCCTGCTTTGTTTATGGCTGGCTGACGTGTCTGAGGCGGGCCCTGTCAGCGGTCGCGTCAACATCATTGGACGGCTAGCGCAGGCATCAGTCACGACAGTGGTTTATGCCGAATCTCTGGACATGCGCGTAACACCGCAGCCTGGACGCTATATGCTCCTCCAGCGGAACAAGACCTTCATCCCACGCGTGCTGGCAATTCCTGTCGGTTCTTCGGTGGATTTCCCCAACAATGACCTTATTTTCCACAATGTATTTTCACTCGCGCGCCCCAATCCCTTTGACCTTGGGTTGTATCGTTCCGGCTCGACGAAAAGCCGCGTCTTCGCTGATGCTGCCACCTATAGGGTGTTCTGCAACATTCACCCACAAATGACTGCGGTCATTCTGGTATTGCCGACCTCCTTCGTCACGGAGGTTGATGGCTCTGGAGCGTACCGATTGGACTTGCCAGCTGGCCGCTATCGCGTTACCGCCTGGTCCGAGCGATCCCAACCGGCCACCACTGAAATCATTGTGCCTGCGTCCGGAGCGACGTCGCCAGATTTGATTCTTGATGAGTCTCGGTTTGCGGAACTACCTCACAGGAACAAATTCGGTCTGGACTATCCAAAGAGTGCCTATGATCCACTGGTGGACAAACGAACCAGATAGCTGCTGTACGGCAGCCCTGAGAACCCGTATTGCGATGAGAGCCACCGCCCAAGCCGAGAGTCCCGGCAATAAAGTGCAGAGAAAGATTCGAGAGCTCGTTTCCGAGCCGTCCAAGGGCTAACGAGCCAAGGGCTTCGCCCTTGATATCCCGTAGGGTGCGTTGCGCGTTTCAACGCACCAGTTCATTTGCCGGAGGTGATGCATCAAAAGGCGCGACGCAACGGACTAAGCTAAGCTCCCTCCCATCGACGGTGAGCTGGCCTCTGGAGGCTGCAGATTCTGCCGGTCGAATCTCCTTAGGCCCCCACCTGGCAACGGGCGCGCTGCGCTTTTTGTAATTTTGCCGGGCGGGCCTGTTGCATTGGCTAGAGTTCCCGTCGTGACCAGAGGAGACGCGATCCGAACTCAATCTCTTCGCAGGCTCCCTCCGTTTATGCCGATCGGCAATTCCGCTTGCTTGGGTCCGATGACCATCTTGTACATGGAGACGGGTTCACTGAATCCCTTCACTTTGAGAGGTTCCATGGGTCGGGCAGCCACCAGCCCGGACACCCTCTGGTACGCCGTTTCTGAAAGAAGAATCTCCCAAGGACCTGCTGCTGAACACAATCGTGAGCACAGGTTCACGTTTGAACCAATGGCCGTGTAATCGAGTCGGTCGGCGTTGCCAACGGGTCCCAGCACGACATCTCCGGTGACGATTCCAATACCGGCATGGAGCGGCGGCTCGCCGGGGTGGTCTCCGTTGTAAACCTCCAATGATTTGTGAATCTCCACCGCGGAGCGAATGGCGTTGAGCACCATGTCTTCACCCTGAAACAGGGCCACCACCGAGTCCCCGACATACTTGTCGATGTCACCTTGAAACCTTTTGATGGTCTCTGCCTGTAGTCCGAGCACGCGATTAAGCATGGTGACTACCTCTTCCGGATCTAACCGTTCTGATAAAGCCGTGAATCCGCGCAGATCGGAAAAGAAGATAGTTCTCACCACCCGCTGACTCTTGAGCCCCTTCTCATGTCCGCCCGCCTGAATCATCTCGACCGTAGACTGTGAGACGAACTTCGCGATGTTGGCCCGTTCTCGCAACCCACGGAGCATGAGATTGAAAGACTCAGCCAAGTCACCAAATTCATCGCCCGTTGCTATATCCATTGCACAGTCGAAATTCCCGGCGGCTACCTGCTGAGTTCCTTCCAGCAGCTTGACCACAGGGGCTGTCACCTTTCGAGCCAGGACAGCACTTGCAGAAATGCCAGCTCCTGCTGCCAACATTCCCAAAACTAACAACCCCAGTTGAATGCGGCGATAGGGTGCCATAGCACGGGTCCTGGATTGGAAGACCACGACCAGCGGGCGCACTTCACCTTCCTGACCAAGTTGAGTGGCCGCAGCCCCGTAACTTTCACCGTCGATACCGACGATCCGATACTCGGTCCTGCCGCCCATTGCGGACTCCCATTCGTTTTTCGATCTCCACGGCAACATGTTCTCCGTCAGGGTGGACCCCAGGATACGATCGCCGAGAATCACCATCTGACTATCGCTCGCGTCGAGCCAGTTGCGAGCCAAGGCCGCGTCAATTCTAGTGCCGGCCAGAACAATGCCGAAGAGCGTTCCCCCCGCCGCAGCAGGTGCGGCTGCAGCCAGATAAATCCCGCTCTCAGTAGTCAGGACCCCAGCGGCAGACTGTCCGGCCAGCGTGGGTCGAACCCATTTGTCGACGGAATCCTTGACTGGCAAGGGGTCCAGAGTGTCGGTTCGAGCAATCATCCGACCGGAAGGATCGAGGACAACCAACAGCTCTGAGCGCCTGTTTCTCTGTTGGTAATCGAGTAGGTAGTCTCGAATCGTCCCCAGATCTGTGGTGAGCAGTGCTTTCAGATCCGGGAACGACGCCACTAGTTGCGCCGTCAGCTGAAGACCTGCCAGCTGGTCTCTTTCCGCCTTCGTGATCCGCTGAATCCCTTGGCGGAGGTTATCCCTCATCCGCTCATCGACGAACCAACCTGCCTGAAAGTTGACATAGACCAGCATTGTCACAATCAGCGTAACCAGCAGCGTGCTTGAGTAAATTAGAATTTTTCGTCTCAAGGACTGGCTCTTCATTGGATTTCTCATTCAGTCGGCAGTCCCATGGCAAGACAGCAAGATCCTCAGATTGTGGCAACCCACCCTTCCCTGGCAGCCAGGGTATTCTCAAAGGAAGAGGTAACCTGGCCGATGAGTTCCGAAAGGAACTGATCGTCGTGCGCAGGAGCGTGATGAAAGAGGACAAGCTGCTCTACTTTGGCGTCGCGAGCGACACGGACTGCCTCCTGCCAAGTGCTGTGTCCCCACCCTCGATTGCGGACGTACTCTTCAGGCGTGTAGTGCGCATCAAAAATAAGAATGTCAGCACCCTGGGCGTGATCGCGGAGCACCGTATCGAGTTTGCTGTGTCCATGCTCCAGATCAGTCGCGTAAACGATGACTGCTCCCTGAGACTCAAGGCGGTAGCCGTTGGCCCCCTGGGGATGATTCAAGGGAAATGGGTGAACCGCAAGAGATCCGTATTTCAGGCACTCACCGCCGATCTCAACGAACTCCATCCGTGCAGTCAGGGCCTCCAGTGGAACAGGAAAATATGGAGGCATCATCTGAAACTTCAAAATGGCTTCCAGACCTTCCGGCGGCCGAAACGCATGAAAGCTGACTTGATTGTTCTCGTTGTACAACGGCGAGAAGAAGGGAATCCCTTGGATGTGGTCCCAGTGGAAGTGTGTCAAAAATACCTTGACTGAGAGCCCCGGATCATTGGCCTGTTCAGCCACGGAGAGACCCAGGTTGCGAATACCGGTGCCAGCGTCGAAGATGAACAAATCATTATTGGGGAGACGCACTTCTACGCAGGGCGTGTTCCCACCGTGTACAAGGTAGTCTCGGCCTGGTGTCGGCACCGAACCACGCACCCCCCAGAATCTCAGTTTAAGGCGAAACGGGTCCATAAGCTCAGCCGGCAGATTCTGCTGCGTTTCACGCTAATCAACCCACCACTCGATCAGGAGGACGAAAAATTCAGTGAGCCTCGAAGAAGCAGCTTATCGTTCAACCAACTTTCACAACGATTAACGTGATGTCATCCTGTTGTGAGGCGCCTCGCGAAAACTCAGCAACGGTTTGGCGGATCCGTCCTTTCAAGGTTTCAGCATCGTCCTCGGCATGCTGGCAAATTAAGGCCTGCAGCCGTTCTTCGCCGAACATTTCGCCGTCCGGCCTTGCAGCCTCAGTGACTCCGTCTGTATAGGCCACCAACAGCTGTCCGGGACGCAACTTTTCACAGGCTGATTCAAATTCAGTTCCGGGGAAAACACCCACGATCGGGCCACCCACCGAGAGCCGCCTGAGCTGGCCTGTGTGCACGTCGTAGAGCAGCGGCGGATTGTGTCCGGCGTTGACGTAGGTCAGCTCAAGCCTTCGATGATCCAAAAGACCCACGAAGAGTGTGGCAAACTTTTCGAGTGGCGTATCCCTCACCAGGACATTGTTTACCAAACTGAGGATCTCCTCCACCGAACAGCTGCCTTCAAACCGAGCACGAAGCGTCGCTCTCAAGGTTGCCATGAGCAAGGCCGCAGGAACTCCCTTTCCGGAAATATCGCCAATGACTAAGCCGCAGCAATCCTGCCCAACCTCAATGAAATCGTAGTAGTCGCCTCCAATCTGGGTAGCCGGGTCGCTGAATGCGGCTATATCAATGCCGGGATAGACCGGGATTTCACTTGGCCAGAATACCTTCTGGATCTCCGCAGCCAAAGCCAGTTCGCGTTCCATGATTCGCTTTTCTAGCGACTCCTTTTGCAGGCGTGTTTTCTCCAGAGCGATGGCCGCCTGATCTGCGAGAGACGAAAACAGCGAAATATCGGCTTCAGTAAAACTGCCTTCCCCTCGCTTGTTACACGCCTGGAGCACTCCCACGATCTGGCCCTCCGAGTTGTAAAGAGGAACGCAGATCAGGTTGCGCGTGTGGAACCCTTCGCTCACCTCTCCAAAGAAGCGAGGGTCGTTTTTCGGATCCGTGACAATCAACGGCTGCCCATGGGCAGCCACCCATCCGCAAATGCCTCGTTCCGGTGGGATACGAACTCCTGAAATTTCGGCCTTGGCGGGTCCCGTCGGTATTGCAATGAGGAGCTCGCCGGTATCTTGATCCCGCAGGAACAAAGAACTGACTTCTGCTTCCATGATGATCTGAGCGGCCTCCATTATGGCCGAGAGCAAAGATTCCTGATCAAGCGTCGAGTTAATGCGCCCCACCATGTCTAACAGCAGACATTTCTGGCAATAGCTGAGCAACTGAGCCTCGGTTTCACTGATTGCCCTTTGGTTAAGGAGGATTTGCCCGAGCAGCTGGTGAGGTTTCAGTTTGGACTGAATCGTTAGCGCCTGATCGATTTGATCGGGCGTTACATAGCCCTTGGCGCAAAAAATCTCTCCAATGCGCTTTACCATGAGATTATTTCCAGACCAGTACAGATTCTTTGAGTTTCAAAGTTGCGTGCCATCTCCAGATCGACACCTTCAGACAGAATGCTTGGCAGGCCCATGAAATGGGGCATCCCTTGAGCCGCTGCAGGCAACCCTAGCCAGGACCACCGTCGATTCCTGTTTCGCTGGCGTTCTGGGCAGTGCAAGGGCGGCGTTGCGGGTGCGCACGCAGGAGGAACCGCGCGGCAGACCGGAGTTACGCGTTTGACTCTCCTAGTCGTCGCGAATCCATCGCTCCTCAGAAAACCGTGTCGAGGAAAATCGGCTCGCTGTGCTTCTCGCCGGGCAACTTCCCAATCTAGGCACGCTGTAGTCCAGAAGTGTTTCTTCGTTTGGGTTCGAACTCGTTCAGGCAGATGATTTAGATGACCTACCGAAATCCGTCTTCCCATGAGATAGGCAACTCGTGACAGGAAAAGAGCCATTGTAACAGCGCCTATTGCAGGTGCAGAACAGAAAACGCGCTCATCATCAACAAACGTTTCTCGATTCGGCTTTGATGAGTGCCTCGCTCTCCTTGCGTCTGATTGATGGTTGCATCGACCGGGCGACGTTCGTGGCGGCAGTCAGTCCCAACCATTCGCTCGCCCGCCGCTGTTCGATTCGGCCGGAGACTCGCTCCCGACACGTCAATGAATTACGATTTTGCGACGTGACCACGGTGACTCTGAATTCCCTTGACTTTCGAAATGGGGAGAGCGCAGATTTTGGGGCTTGCTGGCGACAAAGTTGAATAAACATTGACCTGAAAGACTCGATCCTCGCGACCTGCTTTGGAGTTGTTGCAGCTCGTCGCAGCCGCCAAGTCGGAGGGCCTTTTTGACCTCTACCCTGCGCGGAGCAGGCAGTTGGAGCAGTGACTGCTCTTGCGGTCCACGAGGTCAGAAGAAGCCGAAGCCGCTGTTTGCCCGATCCATCGCTGAAAACAAAACACCTGCCCTGTACCAGCAGGCAGTCAAACGACGGACTCGGTTGCAGCACCATGTCGGGATGATAGGCCAGCGGGTTGGAGTTGTCGGCTGATGAGTTCTTTGATTACAGCTCTCGAGCCTCGCCTGTTGTTCCTTGCCCGCAGACTGGGGTCTGCTTGCCTTGATTGATTTACTTACATCACTTTCTGTCTTTTGCGATCTCCACGAATCCGATCTTCATTGGCTCGCTTCCGAAGTCGAAGAGGTGGCGTTGCCTGCCAGAGCGGTCCTGTTTCGGCAGGGGGACCCTGGCGACGCTTTCTACATCGTGCGCTCCGGAACGCTACAGGTTCTACTGGCCTCTTCCGCCGGCGTGCCGCAGGTCTTGGCTACAATCGAGGCTGGCGATCTCGTCGGCGAAATCGCGGTGCTGTATCAGCGTCCGCGCACCTCGACCGTTTCGGCGGTCACAGCGAGCACGCTGTTCAAAATCCGTGCGTCAACCCTCGACCGTCTGTTCGCGACCAATCCATCCGCATACACGCAGTTCCTCGAGGCAACATCTCGCCGCCTTCCAAGTTCGTATCTTGCCTCCGTGCCAATTTTCGCCGGACTTGACGCTGACGCGCTTCGCGAGCTCGACCTCGAGTCTAGCTGGGTTCGGCTTGCAGGAGGACAAACGCTCTTCAGACAGGGCGACGCGCCTGACTATCTCTACGTCGTCGTGCGAGGCCGGCTGGAAGTGCTGGTTGAGCACGACGCCGGGCAACAAGAGATGATTGACCAACTGGGCCATGGCACCTGCGTGGGAGAAATGGCTATTTTGACAGGCGAACCGCGCACGGCCACCGTCCGCGCGATACGAGATTCCGAGCTGGTCCGTTTCTCCAAGGCAGAGCTCTGCCGTCTCATCGAGCTCCATCCCCGCGGCGCCTTCGAGATGATGCGCATCCTTGCCGGACGCATCCGTCCCAGCTCGTCAGGTCACCATAGGAGTGCGCGGGTCTCGACGATCGCGATCATACCGCTGGACCAAGGCGGCCTTCCCCCCGGATGGATCAAGCGCCTCGTCGAGACGTTGTCAGGGATCGCGGGTCCAAGCCTCCATGTGAGCCGTCAGCGCATCGATGCGGAGCTGGGTGGAGGTACGGCCTCCGCGCTGAAGGATGACCTCTCGCGCGTCCGCGTCGCGAACTGGCTGCGTGAGCAGGAAGACCGCTTCCGCTATGTTGTCTCCGAATGCGACTCCACGCCTTCGATCTGGACGGATCTCTGTCTCCGCCAAGCTGACCTCGTGCTACTGGTGGCTTCAGCGGAAGGAACGCCGTCGCCCGGCGAGGTAGCGCAGCAACTCTTTGAGGCCGACGCCGTAGCCCGGTCGGCGACCAAGGAACTTGTCCTCCTCCACGCCCCCACGACCAAACATCCCAGTGGAACGGCGCGGTGGCTTGCCGCTTACCCGGTGTCGCGACACCATCACATCCGGATGGACCGTTCCGAGGACTACGCCCGCCTCGCTCGTTTCGTCGCAGGCAAGAGAGTGGGCTTTGCCATGAGTGGCGGCGGCGCGCGTGCGTTCGCGCACCTCGGCGTGATGCAGGCGCTCAGGGAGGTTCGCATCCCCATCGACGCGGTGGGCGCCGTGAGCGCGGGTTCCTTCGTCGCGGCATTTTGCGCCATGCAGCACGATATCGACGCGATCAACCAAATCATCCGGGAGTATTTGGGGCAGTCCAGCCTGATTGGCGACGTCACCCTGCCCCTGGTGTCGTTCCTGTCGGCTCGGAAGGTGGTGCGCTTGCTCCGGCAGATGTTCGAAGACGTCCGGATCGAGGATCTCTGGCTGCCCTTTTTCTGTCTTTCGGCTAATCTCAGTACGGCGAAGGTGGTCGTTCACGACCAGGGTCCGCTCTGGATGGGGATCAGGGCCACCACCTCGGTGCCCGGCATCTTGCCTCCGGTATGCGTCAAGGGCGGGCTGCTAGTGGACGGGGGAGTCCTCAACAACCTGCCGGCAGACATCATGCGCAGCCGCGGCAGTGGGACAGTCATCGCCTCAGACGTGAGCTTGGCGGTTGATCTGACCACCGAGTCGGATGAGCTGGCCGCTGTGTCCGGATGGCCGATGCTTTGGAGTCGGTTGAACCCCTGGGGTAAGAAACCAACGATGCCACATATTTTCGAGATACTCATGCGGACGGCGACACTCAGCAGCATCCATCACGCGGCTACAGTGGCACATAGCGCTGACCACTACATCCACACCCCGACAGATGGCATCTCGATGCTCGACTGGAACGCCGGGACCGTCCTCGTCGAGCGAGGCTACCGCCAGGCGCTCCAAGAGATCGCGAAGTGGCAAAACATCGGAGGGTTTCATCCATGAACAACTTCGCGAGTGCGGACGGGTTCGCGATCATAGCCATGGGCTGCCGATTCCCTGGCAGCGCCAACACCCCAGAGCAATTCTGGAAGCTACTCTGCGACGGCAGCGACGCGATCGTGGAGATTCCGGGTACGCGATTTGACCTCGCAGAGGTTTTCGATACCGATCCAAGCCAGCCGGGCAAAATCTACTCACGCTGGGCCGGGTTCGCCGACCACGTCGATACCTTCGACACCGAGTTTTTTGGGATCTCACCGCGGGAGGCTGTGCGCATGGATCCCCAGCAGCGGCTGCTGTTGGAGGTGGTGTGGGAAGCGCTCGAGGACGGTGGGCTGCCGGCTGACCTGCTGGCCGGGTCGAGGACGGGCGTGTTCATCGGCATCTCGACTCACGACTACTCCGATTTGCAGGCCAACCCTGTCAATTGGCAGTGGGTCGACACCTACTCCAGCACCGGCACGGCCTCAAGCATCGCCGCCAACCGGATCTCCTACGCCTACGACCTGCACGGTCCGAGTTTTGTCGTCGACACGGCGTGCTCCTCCGCGTTGACCGCTGTCCATCTCGCCTGCCGCAGCCTGAAGAATCGGGAATGCGATCTAGCGATCGCCGGTGGAGTCAACCCCTTTCTCTCGCCGGCGACGTCGATCGGGTTTTGCCGGGCCTCGATGCTGTCGCCCGACGGACGCTGCAGGGCCTTCGACGCTGGCGCGAACGGTTTCGTGCGCGGCGAAGGTGCCGGCGTCGTTGTTTTGAAACCCCTGGCGGCGGCAATGGTCGATGGCAACAAAATCTATGCTGTCGTGCGTGGCACGGCCATTAACCAAGACGGGCGAACCGTGGGCTTGATGGTGCCGAGCGCAGACGCTCAGGAAGCCCTGGTTCGCGAGGCATTGCGTGATGCCGACGTGGAGCCTGGCGCAGTGCAGTATGTTGAAGCCCACGGCACCGGCACACGGGTGGGCGACCCCATCGAAGCTGCAGCCATCGGACGGGTTCTTTCGAACGGGAGGGGGCCAGCCAATCCCTGCCTGATCGGCTCGGTCAAGACCAACATTGGCCACCTGGAAGCGGCTGCCGGGATCGCTGGACTGATCAAGACCTCGCTGGCACCCGAAGCCGTAACTCCTCCAGAGGAATGGCGGGATTGGCTGTGCTGAAGTGAAGACTTGGCGGAATCATCCGGTGCTGCAGCCAGGAGCTCCAAGCCCGAGGGCTCCACCACCAGGGTATGTTCCGGAGCATGGAAGCGCTGTGGCGCGGTAGAGGCGAGGCGCTGGCCCGCATCGCACGGTTATCCGGCAACCAGGCAGACGCCAAGCCGTACCGGGTGCATCCAGCGCTGCTGGACTCGGCGTTCCAGGCCATGCTGGCGGCGGCCCAGTCGGCCCATGGGGACCAACCCAACGCACGAGGGCTCTATCTGCCGGTGTCGATTAGGCGGTTGATACTCTGGCGCGACCCCGACCGGAGTTCTGGAGCCATGCGACGATCACTCGGTTCGACCCTGAAGCGGTCGAAAGTGATATCGCACTGGTGGACGATCAGGGCAACGTTGCGCTGACCATCGAGGCGCTGCGATGCAAGGCGCTCAAGGCTAAGGCCGGCTCGGCGGAGGGCGCTCTGGACGAGCTGCTCTACCAGCTCAACTGGGAACCAAAGCCGCTTGAGAAGCGACCGGCCCATGAGGTGATACCGATCCAGCATGCAGCGGAGCTGGGAGTCCGTATGCAGCCCGTGGCCGACCGCCTGGCGATCGAGCGGGACTGGTCCGATCAGTTCCATCGGAGCGAGCCCTTGGCCAGTGCGATTGCTGGGCACCTGGCGCGCGCGACCCTCATCACGTTGGGTTGGGATCCGCGCGCTCCCCTGCCCAGTGATGCGCAAGTGCTCTTCGATCGTTTGGGTATTGCCTCGCGTCATCGGCGGTTTTTTGGACAGCTGCTCGAAATTGTGCGGGAATTCGGTGGCTTCGAGGAAGCAGATGGATCGGCGGCCACCGAATGCCTCGCCGCAGAGAGACTGTCCAGTCGCCTGCTGGAGGAGTTCCCGGAGTGCGGTGCGGTGGTCGATGTCCTCAGGCACTTCAGCGAGCGGCTCGATGCCATCCTGACGGACGCAGTGGACGCGCGCCAGGTGCTGTTTGCACCGGAAGCGATGGCTTCCTGGGTGCGATTCTTCGTCGAGCTCCCCTGGTTTGACTTCTACAACTCGGTCGTGGCGGACACGATTGCCTCAGCGCTGGAGAAAATCCCCCCTGACAAACGGCTGCGGGTACTCGAGATTGGCGCTGGCACAGGAGGGACGTGATCGAGAGACTCGCGAACCGCAACGTCGAATATCACTTCACAGATATCTCGACGTACTTCTTGGCCCAAGCGCGCGATCGATTCAAAGACCGACCGTTCGTCCAGGTGAGGCCGCTCGACATCGAGTCGGATCCGATCGCTCAATTGGGCTCCGAGCCGTTCGACGTGGTTCTGGCAGCCAACGTCCTGCACGCAACCGCTGATCTGCGAGCCACGCTAAAGCGCGTCCAACAGTTGCTGGCACCAGGAGGTCTTCTGGTGCTGCTCGAGCTAACCTCCAAGAGGCCTTGGGTGGACTTCATCTTTGGCATCACGGAGGGATGGTGGCGCTTCACTGATTTCGATTTGCGTCCCGACTACGTTTGTAGCCGGCCTCAACTTCCGCGACGTGATGCTGTCGCTGGGCATGTTGCCTCCCATGGCTGTCCCTGGAGCGGCAGGTAAAACGATGCTGGGCTTCGAGTGTGCTGGGATCATCATCGAATGCGGTGAGGGTGTGGAGCACTTCCACCCTGGCGACAAGGTGATGGCCGTGGCGATCGGCTCATTTGCCTCACAGGTCATCACCCGGGCGGAGATGGTGGAGCACATGCCTGGACATTTGACCTTTGAAGAAGCAGCGACATTTCCGCTGGTCTTTGTTACGGCTCATTACACGCTGAACCATCTGGCACGGCTGTCACCGGGCGAGCGCGTGTTGATTCATGCGGCAACCGGGGGAGTGGGGCTGGCGGCGATCCAGCTGGCGAGGCGAGCCGGGGCGACAATCTTTGCAACGGCAGGGACCCTTGAAAAACGCGCCTACCTGAAGGCAATGGGAATCGAGTACGTGATGGATTCTCGCTCGCTGGCGTTTGCCGACGAGGTGATGGCGGCCACTAACGGCGAGGGTGTCGACGTGATACTCAACTCGTTGTCTGGGGAGGCGATTCCAAAAGGACTCTCCATCCTCCGGCCCTATGGCCGCTTCCTGGAACTGGGCAAGCGTGACATCTACGCAAACACCCAGATTGGCTTGCTGCCCTTCGACCGGGACTTGTCGCTTTCATCGATCGCCCTCGATCGAATGTTCTTCGAGCGGCCGGCCATGCTCGGCTCTATGGCACGGGAGATCGTGGCGTTAATCGAGAGCCGCGAGCTCGAGCCTATTCCCCACACGGCCTTCGACCTATCCAAGGCCGAAGACGCGCTGCGCTTCCTGGCGCAGGCGATGCACATTGGCAAGATTGTGTTGACGGTGCGTGAGCCAGCCTACCCGGTGGCGCCGTGCCTAGATCGGTCCGTTTGCTGTCCCGAGGCGACCTATGTCATTTCGGGCGGGCTCGGCGGGTTTGGCTTGGCCATTGCCCGATGGCTGGTCGACAGGGGAGCGCGGCACCTGGTCTTGATGAGCCGCCGTGGCGCACCGTCCACAGAGAACCAGGCGGCGTTTGACGCCCTTTGCGAATTGTCTGCGGAGATTGTCGTCTTCCAGGGCGATGTCAGCGATGAAAACGATGTGCGGCGGATGCTCGATGAGATTCGAGAGAAGCGGCCGCCGCTTCGGGGGGTCGTACACGCCGCCATGGTTCTCGACGACGCGCTGCTGACGCAGATGACCCCCGAACGGTTCCATGCCGTCCTCTTGCCTAAGGTTGCGGGCGCCTGGAACCTCCATCGACTGACAACGGCTGACGAGCTCGACTTCTTCGTCATGTTCTCGTCTGTCGCGTCCGTGTTTGGCACGAAGAGTCAAGCCAACTACGCAGCGGCGAACGCCTTCCTGGATGCGCTTGCACCGTATCGACGCTCGTTGGGGTTGCCTGGTCTCACGGTCAACTGGGGAGCCCTGGGCGAGGTCGGTTATGTGTCACAGCATCCGGAAATCGCGCAGCTCCTGAACCGTCAGGGAGCAGGGCTGCTCACGCCGGCAGAGGCGATCGAAGCGCTGGAACAGGCTCTCCGCCTGGGTGTTTCAGAAATGGCGCTCTTCCGCCTCGACTGGGCCCGGTTCTCGTCCATTGATGAGGCCTCGGTCTACGTGGGAAAGGCGAAGCGCTTTAAGGACTTCCTGTCGATTGAGCAGTCCACGAGCGTCGATGGTCTCGCGCAGCGCGGCTCGGTCTTGTCTCTTCTCTCGGCAACCGCGCCCGACCAGCGGCAAACCCTGCTCGAAACGCATATCACGGAGCGGGTCGCGCGCGTGCTGGGCACTTCTGTCCAGAAGGTGGAGCCCAGTCGGCGGCTCACCGACATGGGTGTCGATTCCCTGATGGCTGTCGAGCTGCAGACGATCGTGAAGCGGGATTTCGGCGTGCCTCTGCAGCTCACTTCATTTCTCGAAGGCATTTCAGTCGCACAACTCACGACCAGGCTGCTCGAGCAGCTCGCATTGGATGCCGCACCCACGCCGGGCACGACACCGGAGGCAGTCATCTCACCTGCTCCGCTGAACACAGCTGAAAAAGCTTCGGCGGTCCAGGTAGCGGTCGATCCGTCGAATCAACTGGCAGAGGCGACACCCACCGATCCCTCGAACCTGAAACCGCCCGCGACACCCGCCGACGTGTCTCAACCGGGACATGCTGTTGCGGAACTCGCAACCGTTCTGCCAGCTAGCGGTCCGGTCAATCCCGCCCAGCCTGAGCCTGGCTCCGTAAGCGCTCCAGGCGAAACGGCCGTCGACTACGGATCGAATCGACTACAGCCGTTGGACGCCCTTGCAGAGGTTTCTCAAGCGCGCGCTGTCAATATTCTTCCGCCTGGTTGCGCATCCGGAGGTCACGGGTCTCGACAAGATTCCGCACTCAGTCCCGGTGCTGCTTGTCTGCAATCACCTGAGCATGATCGATGTCCCCCTGATCGTCACAATCTTGCCGCGCCGCGCCATTTGCCTCGCAGCCGACCAGCTGCAGGAGCTGCCGTGGGTCCGGTGGTTTCTGGATCTGGGCGACACCATCTACGTCCGTCGTGGCGAGGCTGACCAGAAGGCGCTCAGCCGGGGATTGGCAGTTCTGCGCGCCGGGGGAATGCTTGGCGTTTCGCCCGAGGGGACACGCAGCCGCACCGGTGGTCTGACCCGAGGACGCTCCGGCGTCGCTTACCTGGCCGCCGCCGCGCCCGCGCCGATCCTCCCGGTTGCGCTCTATGGCCACGAGCAGATCCCACGGAATCTAAAGCGTTTGCGGCGCACCACAATGCATATCCGGGTCGGATCACTGATTGATCTCGAGCCCGGCGAAAAGACCGCTGCCCAGCTTCGGCGCGATACCGATCGGATCATGGAGGCAATTGCCGCCATGCTGCCACCCGCCTACCGGGGTGTCTACACCGATGCGATAGAACCATCCGAGTCGCCGAGGGCCGATGCCACCGCAGCGAGGTGAGCTTCCATGACTAACTCCTGCTGACAAGTTGCTTGGCGACTTGCAAAGGAATTAACACATGTTAGAACGGGTTGTTTGACGACTACTCCGACCGCGAGCTGGAATCGATCTACGAAGATCTCCTCCATGAACACTACTATGCGGGTGAGATCATCCTGAACGACGGCGGCGTCGGCGATCCCCGGGACGTGTAGCAGCGAGTTGTTGTCCTCTTGAGCAGGGAATTCTTCGAAAGACTTCTCCGGCCCTTTGCTCCATCACCCGTTCTTAACGTTAACTTGTATTGCTTGCGGATACTCTCGGCTTTCACTTTGGGATACCAGAGGATTGTTTCGATACGAGTCTCAGATCGCCTTCCCTTGTCTGTTCGTGTAGAGTTCACCGATCTTCTCCAAGGGCTTTCTCAAAGTCGGCTTTGGCAGTCCAGAAGTCGGCAAGTGATTTGCTGAACTCATGATGGGCTTGGGTCAACGCTGTCTGTGCCTCTAAGACCTCATTGAGCAACGCGGCTTTCTCGGCATAGCGATTCGAAATCACCCGCAGCTTTTCCCGTTCGGTCTCCTGGCCCAGTTGGCTCACACGCAACAACGCTCTCGCCTCCTGCAGCTTGCGAAACCGGCTGTTCACATCGAGCAAAACCAGTGCTTCCGCATCTTCTACGCCATGACCTGCCTGTTGCTCCGTCCTGGACTTCTCGGCAAGTTCGCGGCGCTTCCGTCCCCAGTCAAATGGCTCCCAGCTGAGATACATTCCAGCGGCTGAGATATTCTTTGGGAGCACCTCAATATTGAAGGGAGAAATGTAGCGATAGGACAAGCTAAGATCGGGGATGAATTCTGCCTTCTTCATCCGCCGGTCCAGCCCTGCCTGCTTATGCCTCAACCGGGCCTCCCGAAGTTCCGGCTGCTGCTCCAGAGCGCGGGCCTGAGCGGCGGGCAAGTCCATCTCGAAGGGTGTCATCTCAGGCATCGGGCTCACTCGGAACTTAGACGTAATGGGCCTCCCGATCAGCTGATTCAGACGCTCCTGCTGCGAGCTCATCGCATTCTGCAAACTCAAAGTCTCCAACTCTGCCTTGGCCAGCCGGGTCTTCACTTCCAGCCCCTGGGATTTCAGCGCAACCTGCCGCAAGACGTACTCTTCCGTCAGCCGATCCAGTTCCCGGTAGAGCTTGATCGATTCTCCTGTGACTTCCAACGCGCTCTGAGTCTTCAGAATAGAAAAATAAACTCTCTTCAGCTCGTTGGCTACCGACTGCTTCTGGGCGCGAAGGTCCTCCATCGCAAGCTCCCGGCCGACTTCCTTCGCCTGAATCCCCAGGCGAATGCGATAAAGCTGCGAGACCGGCTGATCCACGCTGGCGAAGACGAAAGGATTGAACGTCCTCGCAGTCCTGATTGTGGCGTCCGCGGCAGGGTTGGGGCTTCCTGATGGAAAAGTTCCGAACGCACCCTGCTTGAACCGGAAATCGATTGGCTGCAGCAGCATCGCCCCAAACACATTGAATTCAAACGACGGCAGGCGACGGGTGCGGGCCGCAGCCAGGCTATCTTCGCGCTTGGCAACTTCCAATTCCGCACGCTTCACCGCGTGGTTGCTCTCAAGGGACAATGCCACGACACGTTCCAGCGTCAAAATCTCAGGCTCACTGGCTGGATTCTCAGCAACCAAAGCCCGCACGGGCACAAGCAGCAAGATCAGCAAGAAGTACTGAACCACTGTATCTCCTCCTCACAAGAGCAGCATCAACCAAAATACCCGGTCTCCAAATTTGCAGTCTTGGCTAGACAAGCGGTAGCGCGAACTTCACCAACAAACCTGGAGGCGTGTCAATCGTTTCCTTAATCCGAAGTTCCAACCGTAGCAACAGGGTAACTGACGCGTGATTTAAGAGATAGCATCGAATTGGATTTTCGGGTGCTCGCTACAGCCCGAGCAGTTGGAAGGCGCGAGTTTGTAAGGGATCCAGTCGGGTAACTTGTCGAAAAACTGAACCGGTCGAACCGTTCTTGACCCGACAAACATTGCGACAGCGGGTACCCGAAGCCTTCAGCAGAGTGTCGAAGCTGTGCACGGGCAGGTTCTCGCTGGTCCGGCGGACAGCCTTTTTGATTTTGACTGATTCCGCTGGCTGGGCGGTAGCCACCGGGTCTCTAGTTTTGCGATCTCGCTGGAGGGCTTCATCAGCAAACAACAGTAGGGCTAGTGCCTGTCGCATGTGCCACTCGACATAATAGGCCAGCAGGCACAAAAAGATGCGGCCGCGAGCGTGATCTTCGATGCGAGGGCGGATGGGACTCGCTCGCACGTCGAGGCCCTTCAGACAATGAAGCCCGTTCCACCTGTGCCAGACTCTTGTAGTGGCGGACTACCTCGACGGCTGGATGAGACTCAATCGGTTCGCTGGTTCGGATCACGTAGATGCGTCCAGTTGCGCTTCCTGTTGGATGCAAACTGGGTTGCGATCCCACTCAAAGTGTCCGTCGGCGATCGTGCAGGTGAAGTGCTTAGCCATTTTGTGGCGGCCGATGACCCGGCCAACTTGCAAGCCAATCCCGGCTTGGGCCAGCGGCGTGCGCTTGCGCCGAAACGCAGCCGATGCCGATCCACTCCTGTCTTATCGAGCCACTGCGTGCGCGCATGAAGGAGAGCAACAGCAACTATCTCTTTCCTGGCCCGAAAGGAAAGCCCATGCACGACATTCGAACCTCGTTCGAGAACGCCTGTGCAGCCGCCAAGATGATCGGAAATGTCACTCCGCACACCCTCCGACACACCTTCTCATCCCGCCTCGCCATGAAGGGCGTCCACAGTCTCACGCTGCAGCTGGGCCGTTGGGAAGAACCAAAGATGCTTCAGCGCTACGCCCACCTATCCAGTGAGCACCTCACCGCAGCTCTGGAGAAGATCCAGCCTCAGAAGAATTTCACTACGCTTTTCACTCAACTGGGGAAACGACGAAATCGGAAGGTGTCTTAAGTTGTTGGTGCGGAAGGGGGGACTTGAACCCCCATGGCCTTGCGACCGCTAGAACCTGAATCTAGTGCGTCTGCCAATTCCGCCACTTCCGCATCAATGGCTGATTTTTTAACACAAGCACCTGAGGGGAGCAAGCAAAACGTTATCGGGAAAGGATCTTGGGGTGTACTGCGCAGAGTGTTCTTCCTTGTTAGTTTCTTTTCCAAATCAATTGGGAGGGATGACCGACGACGATAGTTGTCATCGATCCACTTCATGCTTGGGTGAGTCTGATCCTTTCCCGTGCTCTTAACTTAGTGCATGGACGGTCCGCTGTCAATCGACGATCGAGCATTTCTCAACCACTCTCAGCGTACAAATCAATGTTCTGATGAAAGCCCTGTCTTCCCAACGTTCAAGAGCAAGCTCAGCCTCGTTCAGCGGGCAATGGTCAACGAGACGTTCCGCCGCTGTGTCCCAGCGGCCTCACCTCAATCTGGTGCGCAGCCAGTCGCGCCCGCACCCATTCCAAAATCTGCAGGACATTTGGATTGTCGCCGTGAACACACACTGTCTCCGCCATAATCCGGGCCTCCGTCCCTGAAACAGTCCTGACACGAGACTTCAGAACGATGTCCAAACATTGCTGCGCGGCAATCTCGGGATTCGTGATCACCGAACCTGCGGCCGAACGGTGGCTCAGGGACCCATCAGACTCGTAGGTCCGGTCGATGAAGGCTTCAGACGCAGACGGCAGGCTGATCGCTTGCGCGGCGCGAATGGACTCAGATCCGGCCAATCCAAACAGCCTCCAGGCGGGGTTCAGCTTCTGGACGGTACTGGCGATGACTGCCGCCCATCGGCCATCCTTCGCGGCCGCGTTGTACAGCCAACCATGCGGTTTCACATGGCGTATCTGCGTGCCAACCGAACGGCACATTCCCTCCAGCGCTCCCACCTGATAGATCAGAGCGTTCTCCAGTTCTGCATCCGAGAGTTCCATGGCCCTCCGGCCAAATCCAGCCATGTCTGGCGTTCCCGGATGGGCGCCAACGCTCACACCATGCCGGACCGCCAACTCAACGCAACGGCGCATGGTTTGCGGATCGCCGGCGTGAAAACCGCAGGCGATGTTTGCCGACGTGATCAGCGGAAAAATCTGTTCGTCTGGAGCGGTCCGGTAGATGCCAAAACCCTCTCCGACGTCACAATTGATATCCACGCAACACATGGCAAGCTCGCCTCCTGCTGATCGCCTGTTCTGGACCAGCGAGAATAGATGGAACTAACGACAAAGACACAGAGAGTTCATCGAGAATCCGAGGGCACAGCGAAACTCTTGGTTCGCTTTGGACAGTTTGGTATCCCGTAACCTCTCCGTGCCTCTGTGGTTCAAACACCGCCGGGTAGTGGCACAAATCTTGACCGAACCGTAACTTTGTCGGCAGCCAATGAAACTAGTCCTAGTCGCCGTCCGGGGCGATGGCGGTCTCCGGACGTGATGCTGTGGCGCATGATTCCTTTCCCTGACCATAGACGCCTGCCCAGTTGGCTCCCAGCCAGAGGACTCCAGTCAAAAGGGTGAGAATGCCTGCAACGAGTGCGATGGTATGCGGTCCGACGTAGCGCTGCGCGATGCCCGCAACCAGCATGGAGACCACCATCATAAAGATGACGACCGTTTCTTTGACCGAGAAGGTGCGGCCCCTGAACTCAGCTGGCACCGTATTCATCAACAGGGTGGCGCCAATGATGTTGTTGATACCCATTACCACGCGGCTGAGTGCGATCCAAAGCACGCCAGTCCAGAGAGTGTGCGTGAAGCTGAAGATGCTATAGAAGACGCCGGTGAGAACCATGCTGATCCCGATGACCCACTTGGTGACTGCGAATGATTGATGCCGAAAAAATGCGTTCGACGCGGTCGCCCCGACGACAATTCCCAGTCCCGCCGCCGCATAGAGGATCCCGATGCCCGACTCGCCCGCCTGGTAAACATCCACTGCGAACAGGCTGAAGAGAATCTGGGCTGCCCCGCCCCCCGTAGCCCATCCGGCGCCAACCAGCAACAAACCCAGCACGATGGGCTGGCTGCGCACAAATCGCAGCCCTTCCCAGAACTCCCGAGCATACGAGGGCCTGTCCTTGTGCAGGCCCCTGGCTGTCTGCGATTCCGGAAACCGAATCCGCAAGATGAGACCCGCCGAAACAAGGAACGAAAGCGCGTTCAGCGTAAAGGCAGCCTGAT
>Ga0163150_10002743_pt1 | contig 26279 bp, 28 predicted proteins | sample OliLakLV19P2IB_FD_148628 | JGI IMG/M metagenome (GOLD analysis project Ga0163150, IMG submission 148628) | Freshwater microbial mat bacterial communities from Lake Vanda, McMurdo Dry Valleys, Antarctica - Oligotrophic Lake LV.19.P2.IB | ecosystem: Environmental > Aquatic > Freshwater > Lake >...
CGACGACCTCGTGGCCGAAGTCGGCCGATGCATGCCGTCCGGCATGACCATCACTCGCGACCGGGCGCAGAAAAGCGCGGCGTCCACATATCGCCTCGTACGCAGGGACGGTGCCGGGACGACCCGGCCGAACCCGATCATGGCCGCGCTCCGAGATCTCGGACTCTGGAACCACCTGTCCGAGCACAAGTTCATTCCTCAGTCGTACATGTTCGCGGGACCAGAGCAGCGGCTCTCGCTTCTGGAGGGCCTACTCGACACCGACGGATACATCTCCGCCGACGGAATGGTGCAATTCGGGTCCTCGTCGAAGCGGCTTTTCGATGACGTCGTTGCGCTCGTTCGTTCGCTAGGTGGGATCTGCCGAACGTTCAGCAAGATGCCCCGCTACACGCACCGCGGCGAAATGCGAACCGGGCTTGAGCACTGGGTGGCAACGATCGCATGGCCCGGCGAAACCGGCCACGTACGGCTAAGCCGAAAGCGCGACCGATTCGTGCCACGGTCGAAGTATCGACCCATGCGCAAGATCGTCGGCATTGAGTTGGCGGGCCGCTCAGAATGCGTATGCATATCCGTTGCTCACGCGTCGCATACATACGTCACGCACGACTACGTCGTAACGCACAACACCCGGATGCAGATTGAGTGGGCACGCCACGTGCTCGGCGACGTGCTCGTCCTGGCGCCGCTCGCCGTGGCCGCGCAGACCGCTCGCGAGGGCGAGATCATGGGCGTCAAGGTCACGATGTGCCGCGACGGCGCCGACGTGAAGCCGGGCATCAACATCACGAACTACGAGCGGTTGCACCGCTTCGACACGTCGCGATTTACGGGCGTCGTAATGGATGAGTCCAGCTGCCTCAAGCACTACGACTCGAAGACGCTCGGCATCATGCTGAGTGCGTTCCCCGATACCCCGTTCAAGCTCTGCGCGACGGCCACGCCGAGCCCTAACGACTACGCCGAGCTCGGGACGCACGCGGAGTTCTTGGGCGCGTGCTCGCGCACGGAGATGCTCTCGGAGTTCTTCTGTCACGACGGCGGCGAGACGCAGGTGTGGCGACTCAAAGGTCATGCTCGCGCCGAGTTCTGGAAGTGGGTTGCGTCGTGGGCGGCCATGCTTCGCAAGCCGAGCGACCTCGGATACAGCGACGATGGCTACGTCCTGCCTCCGCTCGATACGGTGCAGCACACGCTCGCGGCCGACGACGCCACCACGCGAGCTGCGGGCCTCCTCTTCGCGCAAGAGGCGTCCACGCTCTCGGAGCGGCGAACAGCGCGCAAGGCCAGCCTCAACGCAAGGGTCGATGCGTGCGTCGATCAGGTGGCGCGCGAGCCCGGGTGTCGCTGGGTCGTGTGGTGCGACCTGAACGCCGAGCAGGACGCCCTTGCTGCCGCGTTCGGCAACGATTGCATCTCCGTTTACGGATCGCTCGACGTCGACGAGAAAGAGCGGCGGCTGACGGAGTTCGTCACCACCGACCGACGCATCCTGCTCGGGAAGCCATCGATCTTCGGCTTTGGCCTCAACCTCCAGATGTGCACGCGGATGGCCTTCGTCGGCGTCACCGACAGCTACGAGGCTTACTACCAGGCCGTGCGCCGATGCTGGCGGTACGGGCAGAAGGAGCCCGTCGTCGTGCACGTGTTCGCGTCCGAGCTGGAAGGCGCCGTCATCAAGAACCTGGCGCGCAAGCAGCGGGATGCCGATGCGATGGCCGAGCAGCTGTCAGCTGAGACGCAAGGGGCCGTGCGCGCAGAGGTGCACGGAATGATCAGGACCACGAACACTCATCACGCCGGCAAGCGAATTGCGATCCCGGCATGGCTTCAAACCGAAACGAGGGCGACATGAGCGCGATGGATCAAGAGATCGGGGAACGGTTCGTGGCCTACCACGCAGATACGGTCGACGTTGCGAAGTCCCTGCCGGATCACTCCGTGGACTTCTCGGTATTCTCTCCGCCGTTCGCGTCGTTGTATGTGTACAGCAACTCGCCACGCGACATGGGTAACGTGCGCACGCACGACGAGTTCTTCGCTCATTACGAGTTCCTCATCAAGGAGCAGGCGCGCGTGATGAAGCATGGGCGACTCGTGGCCATTCACTGCATGCTCATGCCAACGAGCAAGACGCGAGACGGCCACATTGGTCTCCGTGACTTTCGCGGCGAGATCATCCGCGCCTACGAGAAGCACGGATTCATCTTCCACTCTGAAGTGACTATCTGGAAGGACCCCGTCACGGCCATGCAGCGCACGAAGGCGCTAGGCCTTCTCCACAAGACGATCCGCAAAGACTCATCGATGAGTCGCCAGGGCATCGCTGATTACCTCGTCGTCATGCGCACGCCGGGCGACAATGTGGCTCCCATCGCCCACTCACACGACTCGTTCCCTGTCGAACGGTGGCAGCGGTACGCATCGCCGGTATGGGCCACGCTCGACGGTATCGATGACGAAGGCTTCGCCATATGCCGCGCCAACACGGTGCCGAGCGACGACACGAGTGCCATCAACCCGAGCGATACTCTCCAGTACCGGAGCGCTCGCGAGCACGATGACGAGCGGCACGTTTGCCCGCTTCAGCTTCCTGTCATCCGGCGCGCGGTTCGCCTCTGGTCGAATCCTGGCGACGTGGTGTGGTCGCCGTTTATGGGCATCGGCTCCGAGGGGTACGTCGCCATCGAGGAGGGTCGGCGATTCATCGGCGCCGAGCTCAAGAAGTCCTACTTCGATCAGGCAGTAAAGAACCTGCGCTTTGCGCAGAGCGGCACCCCGCAGCGAAGCCTCTTTGCGGAGGCGGCCGAATGACCATCGCGTCCGATTTGGTCGTCAAATGCCGCGACGCCGTCATGCGCATGCAGCGAGGGATACCCCAGGTCACAGAGACCGATGACCTTCTCGCGCAAGCCGCCGACGTCATCCACGATCTCCTGACCAAACGCATCAGGATCACGGCGCTAACCAGCGAATAGAAGGACGAACCCGTATGAAATTCACCGCAGACAAGCGCGACATGATGAATGCCCTCGGACTCGTACAGGGCGTCGCCAACAAGAAGACGCCGATCCAGTCGCTATCGTGCGTACTCATCCGAGCGAATAAGAATATTGAGATGTTCGCGACCGATCTGATCACGTCGGTTACGGCCGTGGCGATCGCGTCGTCTGTCGACAATACCGGCGCGGTTGCCGTGCCAGCGAAGGATATGTTCGACCGCGTCAAGGCGATGCCAGACGGTCAGGTCATCGTCGACGCGACCAACTCCAAGGCCGTAACCATCAAGGCCGGGGGCACGTCGCGCAAGTTCATCCTGCACGGACTGCCCGCCGACGACTTCCCTCCCGCGCCGGAGATGAATCCCGGCAAGGCGGCGATGGTGTTGTCCGTCGCCGAACTCTCTGGCCTCATCGAGCGCACGCACTTCGCGATCCATCTCGACCCCGAAAGGGCAAACCTCAACTCGGCGCTGCTCGAGTGGGGCGAAGGCTTGGTTCGCATGGTCGCAACCAGCGGCCATCGCATGTCCGTGGCTTCGATCGCCACCGACGTTGAGACGGCGGGGTCGGCACTGATATCGCTCAGCTCTATTCAGGACCTTCGCAAGTTCGTTGCGAGCGCTGGTGCATCGGAGGAGGTCACGGTTGCCGCCGAGCGATCAAGCATGACGTTCTCGGTGGGCGACGCAACGTTCGGGACGAAGCTCGTGGACTCCACGTATCCGCCCTATCAGCAGGTTATTCCCGCCGAGGGCCGAGTCGATCTCATCTCGGTTCCACGACGCGCCTTCGCCGAGGCCATCCAGTCGATCTCGCTCGCGGCGAGCGGCGATATTGACGCATCGGGGACGGTGTCTGGCGCCGGGGTGACGCTCGCCGTCGAGGGGTCACGCATGCTCGTATCCAGCCAGTCGGCGCGCGGCGGCGTCGCCTCCGACGATATGCTCGTGACCTACAAGGGCAAGTACATCAAAGCTCGATTAGATCCAAAGTACATGCTCGATGTATTGAATGCGATCGCAGATGACGACGTTGCCATCGACATCGAGAGCGACACCGCGCCGATGGTCATCCGAGCGGCAGGCGCCGTTTTCGTCGTGATGCCTATGAGGCTTTGAGGTGCGGCTGTTCGACGTCATCCGGTGGTGTCGTGGTGGTCTGTCGTGAGGTTCTTCGTTCTCGATCGCCAGCTACGCGAGCTCGCCGTGCACGCCTGCATATTCAAGGCACTCGACCGCATGAAGGGCGACGAGCGCGCGGAGTGCGTCGTTCGTGAGAGCGACGGATCGGTGATGGCGTGGCGGAAAGTCGTCGGCCCGGTGTCGCTGACGCATTGGTTTCTTAGGCTCGAAAGGTCGGTGGCGTAAATGATCGTGGAGCTGTTCGCCGTCGTATTGGTATGGATGCACGCGCTCGCGCCTGGCCGTGACGTCGACGCACTCGCGTGGGCCGTGGCGTCCGTCGCTGAGTCGCGCGAGGAGGCCGCGCTCATCACGGCAATCGCATACCGCGAGTCGAGTCTCGACAACTCCGCGATCGGCGACCACGGCCGCAGCGTGTGCGCGCTTCAAATACTGAATGGGTCGCGCTCGCTGCTGCTCGATGTCGGCGCCTGCGTCCGAAGAGGGACGTTGATGCTCCGTGAGTCACGGAGGGCGTGCGCGTCTTTGCCGCCGAGCGAGCGCATGGCCGTGTTTGCTCGTGGGAAGTGCAGCTCTGTCGAGGGGCGGAGGCTAAGTCGTGACCGCTTTGCGCTTGCGCTTCGGCTGCTCTCGCAGGTCGGGCTATGAGTGGTGCTCGGCCGTTCTGGGATTGGGTCGACACATCAGGTGGCGCTGACGCTTGCCGGCTTTGGCTTGGGGCCAAGTCGAAGGTAGGTGGTTACGGCGTCTACTCGATCCGCATCGCAGGAAGCGGGAAGACGGTTCAGCGCAAAGCGCACCGTATGACTTTTGAGGAGCATGCCGGCGCATCGGTCCCCGCAACGATCTTCGTTTGCCACCGTTGCGACAACCCACCGTGCGTGAATCCCGCGCATCTTTTTCTCGGCACGCCCGCAGACAACATGGCTGATCGTGACGCCAAGGGTCGTACGGCCCGCATCGGCGGGCCGGAGCACTCGCAGGCAAAGGCGTCGATTTGGCCGCTCGCTTCGGTGCAACGCCGTCGATGGTCTCTCGCATCCGGCGCGGTGTTGCGTGGAAAGAGCCGGTGAAACCGTGATGGCCTACCTCGTCGCATTCATCCTGTCGGTTGGCCTCGTCATCGGCTGCGCCGCGCTGCTCGTTTACGCGCGCTGGGGAGCCGACGAATGAGGGTCGGCGACCGCGTGCTGTTCACGGCGATGTGGTCCTCGTTCTTCGGGATGAAGGGCCGAGTCGAACAGCTGACGCCGCACATCATGGTGCGCATCGACGGGGACTCCTATCCGATACGCGTCGGTTCGAGAGAGATCACTGTCGACGTGCAGAGTCTTATCGCGATGACGGGGGCGGAATGACGCGAAAGCAGACGGGCGAACTCTTGGAGAGGGTGGGCGGTTCATGAATACGGATCATAAGATCGCCGCGCTGCGCGCAGAGTCGATGGATCGGGAGGGTCAGAGGTTCGATCACTGGATAGGGCATGCGGTCGAATCCCCGATTGAGCAGCTTTTCCTTGCGCAAATGCTCGCGTCGGGATGGGGCGTGCACAACCCGCACCTAAGTTGGTACGCAATGCACGACATACCACAGTCTATGGAACTTAGTTCCGGCCCGTGGGTGATGACGGAGTTTGAGGCGGCCTGCATTGTTGTGTGTCAGCTACCGGTCCGGTTTGGTCCGCTCTCGTTCCGGGTGGACTTCGCTTTTCTTGGCAGGGACAGCGCCAAGATGCCGGTTCGCGTCGCGGTGGAGCTCGACGGCCATGACTTTCACGAGCGGACCAAAGAGCAGGCATCGAAGGATCGTCGTCGCGATCGCGCGTTCGCCGCGAGCGGTTGGGACGTGCTTCGCTTTACCGGCTCCGACGTGTACCGCGACCCCTTAGCGGTGCTCGACGAGATCGTCACGTTCACCAATCGGCAGTGCTGGCCATGGTGGGATGAGGACTCGAAATGAGCGGCCGTATCCGAAGTGTGAAGCCGGAGATTCTCGAGGACGCCGTCACGGCCGGCCTGAGCGACATGGCGTACCGGATCTTCACGGGCATATTCGTGCTGTGCGAGGACTCCGGGCGCTTCCGTGCGGAAACCGGGTGGCTGATGGGGCAGATCTATTGGAAGCGCCCCGTCTCCGTCGGCGCTTTTTCCGCCGCCATACAAGAACTCGTCAACGCACGACTCGTCGTCCTCTACGAAGCTTCTGGTCAAAGGTACGGGGTTGTTCGTACGTGGACGAAACATCAGAAGATTTCGCACCCAGCAGCCGCGCGACTCCCTGCGCCCCCGTGGGGCGACGGAGATCCTCCGGAGAGTATCAAGAGTCCCTCCGGAGGTCCTCCGGAGGTCCTCCGGACTGATCCCGATCCCGATCCCGATCCCGATCCCGATCACCTATCTACCGCCCCTCCGGGGCTGGACGCGCCCTCGACGGGCGGTCCGGACGAGGTGTGGTCACACTACGTCGTGACCCTGGCGCAGCACCGGCCCCGTAGGAGGCCGACGAAGCTTGGTCCGAAGGACCGTAAGACCATCCGTACCCATCTTCGCGACGGCATGTCGATCGCAGATCTCCGTCGTGCCGTAACCGGCCTATTCATCAGCCCGCATCACCTCGGGCACAATGACCGCAAGACCGAGTATCTCGAGCTTGAATACGCGCTGCGAAAACCGGCGACGTTTATCGCACTCGCCGACGACAGCGAACCCCCGGCGCCATCGACGTCGTCCGTGCGTCCGGTGGATACGCCAGCACCGAACGCGGTACCTATGCCCGATCACGTCCGCGAGAAGCTCATGTCAATCTGCGCCCCGAAGGCCGAACCGAAGCGCAACGTCGGCACCGAGTTCTTCGACCGACTCGACGCCGAAGACGCAGCGAATGGGGTTGCCCGATGAACGCAGCGCTGTCGCTCGTGCAGGGCGGCGTTGAGGTCGACAGCGGGAAGCTCCCGCCGCACGATCTCCAGGCGGAAGCCGCGGTGCTGTCGGGAATCATCCTCGACCCGAGCGCGCTTGCTCGCGTCGCCGACCTGCTCCGACCGGAGATGTTTTACTCGGGTCAGCACGCGCTGCTGTTTGGGGCGTGCGCGAAGCTGCGCGAGGCAGGGCAACCGACCGACGTGCTTACCGTGGAGTCGTACCTCGACGCGCGAAAGCGGTTGCCTCAGGCTGGCGGCCGTGGGTTCCTCGCAGAGGTTCTTGAGGCGTCACCGGCGATTGCCAACATCGTCGCGCACGCCGAGGTGGTGCACTCCGCGTGGCGAGCTCGCGAGCTGATTGGCGCGGCGAGACGCGTCCTCGCCGAGGGCTATCACGGCTACGGCGACATCCAGGACTTCGCGGATCGTTCGGTCGACGCCATGGGCAAGATCGCCCGCGAGTCGCTGGGCGCGAAGCCCGAAGCAAACATGGTCGTGCTCAAGCGGTTATTCCGCGGGTTTCTCGAGCATGCGGCGGGGTCGCGAACGCGCGGCATTCCGTACGGCATCCCCGGGATCGACAAGCTCACAGCTGGGATGCACTCGTCGCACAAGATCACCATCTGCGCGATGACAGGTCGTGGCAAGACGGTGATGGGAATGCAGGCTTGCATTGCGGCGGCAAAGGCTGGTGTTGGCTCCCTGTTTTTCACGACGGAGATGACCCGTGAAGAGATGCTCCTGCGTCTCGTCGCGGCGGAGCTAGGCTTCGACACGACCCGGTTCCGAGACCAGAAGGCCTCTCCTGCGGACTGGCAGGACATGTTCCTGCGCCTCGAGGATATAGCGAAGATGCCAATCGAGATCATCAAAGCGAAAGACCTGCGCATTGACCAGATCGCGGCCACGTCGCGCCGGTACGCAGACGGGATGCTAAAGACCCACGGCGTGCCGCTCGGCGTCATTGTGCACGACTACGTGCAGCGGATGCCGCCTCCCAACGGTATGGCCAGTGCGCGCAAGTACGACGTCGTATCGGAAAACACGAAGGGCCTGAAGAAGGTTGCCCAAGAGCTCAAGATTCCGGTCATCGAGCTCGCTCAGATGCGCAAGCACGAGGTCGACCGGGTGACGGGGCTGCGGGACAGACCGACGAGCGGTGCCGTCGCGGATAGCCAGGAGATCGAAAAGGAGTCCGACGTCGTCATGTACCTGTATCGCAAACCCCTTATGCACAACGGTAAGGCTCGAGGCGAGGACGTGTCGTCGATCACATGCGCGCTGGATAAGCAACGTGGCGCGCCACCCGGGGAAGTGCACCTCGTGCTCGAAGGTCAGTATCAACGTTTCCGCGAAGACGAGTACTTGCCAGGCGGCTATCAGGGCGGCGGCCATTCCTACGATGAGGATCGGTGATGATCGGCGTTCCCATCCCCGGCCTGCGTCTCGTCAGCGAGAGCAACGCTAGAGACCACTGGCGGAAGCACCAGCGGATTGTCGAAGGACGGATGCGCTCCGGGTACTCGCGCGGCGCTCAAGGCCGACGAGCCGACCTCGCCGACCGTTATTTTCGTAGTTCATGGGAGGCCAACTATGCGCGCTTCCTGAACTTCCAAGTCAAACATGGGCTGATCTCCTCGTGGGACTACGAGTGCAAGACATTCATCTTCGAGACCATCAAGCGGGGCACACGCTCATACCTCCCCGACTTCCTGGTGACGTTCCACGACGGCCGGCAGGAGTGGCACGAGGTCAAGGGCTGGATGGATCAGAAGAGCAAGACACGCCTGGCCCGAATGGCGCGGCACTATCCGAACGAGGTCGTTCGGGTCATTGGGCCCGAGTGGTTCAAGACGGCAAACAAGGGTGGCCTCGCAGCCTTCATCCCCGGCTGGGAACGAGGCGGCAGGCGTGGGATTGGCCACGAGCTTCGGGGTCAGCGATGAAGATTGCCGACGAGCTCGGGCTGCCGAACGACCGCGATCCACGCGTGACATGGGCGTACGCGCAGCGGCGTGGACCCTGGGGGGTACACGTGAAGATCGAAGTGGCGACGCGGGAGGGATCACTTCACGTTTGAGTGAACGCAGAAACCCCCGATCCGTCTCGCGAACGGTCGGGGGTTTGGAGTGGCCCGCCAGGCTGCCTCACGTGAACATCTATCACGAATGCTCGCGCTGGTCGCGTGCAGAGGAGCCCGAAGTCATGAAGTTCCAAGACGCAGACCGCGAGCTAACCGAGTTCTTCACCTCAGCGGTCGGCCTCAGCGCCTGCCCGTTTGAGCCACGCACATCGGGGACCCAATTCGAGGCAGACGTAAACCTCCTGAAGCCGCAGAACACGCGAGCCATGGCCCTGCACGTGGCCGCGGCCGCATCCCTGGCGATACTCCCGGGCGACGCTCGGCGCGTGCTCACGCTGGTCTACGCCCCCCACGGCACGGGCTTCGGGCGCCTGGCTGGCGTGGAGGGCCCCGACCTGCTCGCCATTGCCCTTCTGCCGGCCTCGGGCGGCGGGAGCTTCGTCCGGCTGGCTATGGCGTCCGGGCGCGTCCTGAGGGCGTATGCGCGCCGCTATCCGGCATCGTCGACCGATCCCGCTCGGCTCCTGGCGTTCCTGGCGGCCGAGGCCGGGGACGGCGACTCGCGCGATGCGTTCTTCGGCAAGCTCCGCCAGGACTGCGAAGAGCAGCGAATGCTCGCGCTTGCCGTCTACGAGGTGGTTCGCGTCGAGCGTGTCCGTCGAGAGTCGGACGCGCGAAGAGAACGCAAGCGCCTGAACGAGGAGCGGTTTGATGCCACGCTAAAGGCCAAGAACCAACGGGACGCCGAGCGGCTTAGCCGACGGTTCAAGGGTGCGGCGTGAGCCGAATCTCGATCGCTAGGCTCAACCGGCCCATGACGATCCGCGAGGTGGCGGAGCTCGCAGGTTGGTCATACGACCGGATGAAGGCGCACCTCCTCCGGCTCAACCGCGAGCTCGGCGGCATGCTCTTGACGGTGTCAGCCCCGCCAAACCGCAGGTATACCCTTCTGCTACCTGCATTGAGGCGAGCTTGTCCCGATATGTTTGAGAGTCTCGACAATCTCGAGATGCGAGTCGGAGAGGTTGAAGAAGCGACGAAGAGTCACGAAAAGCGACTCGGCCTGATGGCGTCGCACGTCGGGGACATCACGCGAGATGTCGCGGCGCTGAAATATCGTCGCGTGTTGTCGATGCGTGTCGAGGTGAATTCAGCCCCGTAGGCGGTTGGGTAGAGGGTGTCGCGATGGCCGACCGTCTCTCGGGCTGAAACCAAGAGCACGACACGGGCCACACCCTGTCAAGGCCCTAGCGCGTCTCCGAAGTAGCGCGCCTGCTCACTTGAAGTGAGCAAAAAGCTTTTCAAGTGAGGAACAAGTGAGCAACAAGTGAGCAACGAAGCACTGGCGCAGTCTCGGTGCCGGGTCTGCTCGCTTCCAAACAGGGATGACGTCGACCGTCGGTTACTGAGTGGTGAGGCCTCGGAGTCTCTGGCGCAGTGGCTGGAGGAAGCCGGTCATACGGTCTCGTCTGCCGCGCTTCGCCGTCATCGAGAGAATCACTGTCGGGCCGCTGAGGAAGCACGGGTCATCCTCGCCGAGCGGCATGGCCCGGTGATGGATGCGGCCAGGCGCATCGTCGACGACGCCGACACGCTGGCAGAGGTCAGCGAGATTGGCCTGACCGTCGCGCGCTCTCTCAGGGACCGCATGAGCGACCCATACGAGAAGCGGTCACTAGCGGACGTCACGCTGTTCAACGGCGCGCTTAGGGAGGCCCGAGAGGCTGCCAGCGCCCGTCACGAAGTCCTCAACGGCAAGAAGGTAAACGTCGATGCTCGACTCAGCGGAGGTCTTGCGGGACTCTTCGCCGAGCTCGAGCGTAAGGACATTGACCGATAACGAATCTCCGCTCCGACGCGCCTGATCGCACCCCCGCAGGGCGCGTCGGGGTCGGAGGCTAACGCAACGTGCAGGGGTGCACCGTGATGACCAACGATACGAAGCTGCGCCTTGTCTATCGTGGGACTGGAATCCGCGACCGCGACGAGATGCTCTCGCTGACGGATATGTGGCGAGCGTCAGGCTCGCCAGAGAATCGAGAGCCTGCATCCTGGGCGAGAACAGATCAGGCGCGAGACTTCATCAGCACCGCGCAATCCATCATGGCCAGAAACCATGATGAGTGTCATCAGTTCGATGGGTTTCAATCGAAACGACATCGACTGCCGGGCGTTCAGCCTCGTCTCTTCGGTTAGTGGCGGCAGCCGCGCAATCCTCGTCGCGCCTCGCCGACGTCCGGCGCTGGCGCGACGATCCCGTCGCGTTCGCGAGCGAGATGCTCGGCATCACACCATGGTCGCGCCAGGTCGACCTACTGCATGCGGTGCGGGACCACGACTACGTCGCGGTCCGCAGCGGCCACAAGTGCAGCAAGTCCAACTCGATCGCCATCCTCGCCCTCTGGTGGTCGATCACTCGGCCCGGCGCTCGCGTCGTCCTCACGGCACCGGCGAATCACCAGGTCGAGAACATCCTCTGGCCCGAGCTGAAGCTGCTCTACGCGGGTGCTCGGTTCCCGCTCGGCGGTCGGCTCCTTGACGACCCACGAAGCGGGCTGAAGCTCGGCGACAAGTGGGGTGTCTTCGGCCTCACCACCGACAAGCCGGAGCGCATCGCAGGGCTCTCGGGCGACAAGCTGATGTTTCTCGTCGACGAGGCCTCGGGCTATCCCGAGGACCTCTTCACCGCGATGTTCGGTAACCTTGCAGGTGGCGGCAAGGTGGTCCTCACGGGCAACCCGACGCAGACGTCGGGGAGCTTCTACAACGCGTTTCACTCCAACGCCGAGCGGTGGCACGCGGTCCACATCTCGAGCGAGGAGTCGCCGAACTTTCACGGTGGGTCGGTGCCTGGTCTCGCGACGCCCGAGTGGGCAGCGTGGGCTGCGGGCGAGTGGGGCATAGACTCCCCTCTCTACGACGTCCGCGTCCGCGGGCAGTTTCCGAAGCAGTCCTCCACCGCGGTGGTTGGTCTCTGGATCGTCGAAGCAGCGTACAAACGATGGGCCGAGACGAGCGCTGACGGACCGCTCGATATCGGGGTCGACGTCGCGCGCTTCGGCGATGACGACTCGGTCATCCAACCACGGCGCGGCCTCAAGGCCTTCGAGCCCGTCGTCGTACACGGCCTCGACACGGTGCAGGTGGCAGGCAAAGTGCTCGAGGTCGTCCGGGCGCAGCGACAGACGAGCGAGCGACCGCGCGTGAAGGTCGACGTCATCGGTGTCGGCGGTGGTGTCGCCGACATCCTTCGACAGAGCAACGAGGTTCAGCTCGTCGAGGTGAACGTCTCTGAGCGAGCCGCCGAAGAGAACGAGTACCCGAACCTCCGCTCCGAGCTCTGGTTCGCGATGGCGAAGTGGCTCGAGGGTGGCGGCGCCATCCCGCATGACACGAAGCTCGAGGGCGAGTTGGTCGCTCCGGTCTACAGCTTCGACGTCCGAGGCCGCCGCAAGGTCGAGAGCAAGGACGACATCAAGAAGCGCATGAAGCGCAGCCCGGACCGAGCCGACGCGCTGGCACTCAGCATTTACGCGGCGCCCACCACGCACATCGCTGCACCGGGGGCGAAGTCGAACACCTATCGCTTCGCCGGCTCTGCGCGCGGCTTCTGACACTTCGACGCTCTCGCTCTGCGAGGCGTCCAAACACAACATCTGTCGCCCGGTATCGCCGGGAGAAGAGGGTATTCCCATTCTGCTCAATTATGGTGATTCTGCGGTTCGCGAGGTGAGTGGGCGCATCGCCAAAGCGTGTGCCACCACCGCGATCATGACGGCCATCCCCGCCGACCGCCGCGTTGAAGGGATGCTCTGTCTCGCAGCCGGCACGCTCTACCAGTTTGACGAAGACAGCACGGACAGCGGTGCTGGTGTGTTCGCCCCGGATGCAGGAGGCGGCCGATGGATCTCCGCTGTCGGAGGCGGAGCGACGGACTACAAGGACTCCGCTCGCGCGGCATCGACGGCGAATCTCGTGGCCACGCGGACCGGCGCCGTTCTTCTCGCGAACGCGAACGGCGCGCTTGCTGCGCAAGACGGCGTCACAATGGCCGTCAACGATCGCATCTTGGTCAAGAACCAGTCGACTGGTGCGGACAACGGAATATACGTTGTCACGTCGCTCGGTTCTGCCGGCACGAAGTGGAGCTTCACGCGTGCAGTGGACTTCAATACTTCGGAGAAGGTGACGAGCGGCGCGACTATCCCCGTCACCGATGGCACGGCCAACGGCGACAAGTTGTTCGTGCTCACGACGTCCGACGCGATCACGCTCGACACGACCGCGCTAACGTTCTCGGTCGGGGGCTCTGGGTTGACGGAGGCGACCTCTTTGGTCGCCAACAAAGCTGCCCTCGCGCTCATCAACGGTGCGGCTTTGGATGACAACGTGCAGCGCTTCGTCGTCAGCTACCAGCAGCCCTGGAGGCTCGACAAGACTTCGGCTCTAGCGCTCGTCGACGACATGATCATCGCCGCAGTAGGTGGCGGCCAATGGCTTCGTCAGATTGAGCACGCGCCGCGATGGACGAACCAGTTCACGTGGGGTGTCGATACCTCCGCAGGAAGCGATGAAAACAGCGGCGCAGACACCGTCGGAAATCGACTCAAGACGCTCACGGAAGTAGCTCGTCGTCTCGCGTGTTTCAATTACTCTGAGTACACGATCAACGTCATTGGTACCGTCGCGGCCACGGACACGGCAAAGTGGTCCGGACGGATCATGTCGGAAGGTACCGCAACCGGTACATCGATGGTTCTCAATATCATCGGCGTGCGCACACCGGTCGCTGGTTTTCCTGGTGGCACTATCGGAGTTGTTACGGCGACGGATGTGTCCACCTCACCGAGCACGGGGCTATCACAAGCGACGATCGCTGACGCGGCGGTGGCAGACTGGACGCCTTATGCAGACCCGGCCACCACCACCAAAAGCAAGCTGCTCGTCATCACTGGCGGGCCCAATGCTGGTCTTACGGCGTGGACGCTTTTTGCGAATCCTGACGCTGCCTCCTCTGTGCTCAACGCAGGCGCTGACCCCACGAGGGTCCGTGTTTCCAACTGGACGAATGCGACAACGGCAACGATCAACGGCACGGCGGCGGGAAGTGAAGCTAGCGCCGCGGTCGTAGCGGCGCTTGCGGGGCAGACCTACACGATAAACGACGTTTCCCCGTATCTTGCGGCCAACAACGTAAGCATCGGCCTCCCTCCGACGCTGCAAGTCAAGTACAAGAATTTCCAATTCTCGACCACCTTCTCTGCACGTTTCCAGGGATCCGTCGCGGTATCGACAACCAAGCACGTCGGTGCTGGTGGTGGCGGCACGGGAGGTTCGTTGTTCTCGTCGCAAGGCGGTCAACTCCTCGTGCAGGGCTCGCTGGTCCACTTTTCTGCATCGGGAGGAGTAATTGCCGGGTCTCCTTCTTCTGCTTACGAGATGAAGGGAAGTGCATTCATCAACGCGCAGCTCAATCCGAACTTTGCCGTGCAGATGTTGCTGGTAAATTGCACGCTGCAAAGCAGCTACCTTCTTTCGGGTAGCGCGTCTCAGAACAAGCCCGGAAACCTGGGCATGGTTTCCATCAACGGTGCGTTCGGCTTGGGCGTGTATGACGCGCCTACTGCACAGGCTGCGATCCGTCTCCGACGCTGCGCTATTTGCGCCACAGAAGCAGTCTTGCATGGCTTCGGAGCGGTCGGCGCGTCACTAGCTTTCATGTTGGTCGAAAACGGCGGTGTGGTCATGATCAAAACCGGTATCGTCCCCACGGGAACGAACACGGGAGGTCAACTCAAGCTGGCGGGGTCGGTTACCGCTCTGCAATCGCTCGAGGCGGCGATTCCAGGCGTACAGGCGGGTACGGGAACACTCGCTGCCGGCAGCGCAACCATTCCTGCGGTCCTCGACGCTGCGTCTCGCATCAAGGTTTCGATGAACGACCCAGGAGCAGGAGCCATCACCGGATTCGCCTCCTTCGAGGTACCGGCAGCTAGCCGCACCTTGGGCACGCCTGGCACTTTCGTGGTCAACGCGATCGACGATGCAAAGGCACTCATTGGAACGGCCGTATCTACGTTCGATTGGGAAGTCGCGAACGATCCGCCCATCGGCGTGCCGCTGAGTCTCTGGTCGCAGTGGGCGGCGGCTGTCGTACCGCACGTCTCCGGCTTCGGACGAAACGTCACCAGCCAAACGGATGGGTCGAAGATTATCGACTTCACTGGCTCGAACTGACCACGGACGTCGGATCCATCAACGCCGGACGGACGGCATGCAAAGAGCGGCGCTGGTGCAACTGGTGCAACTGGTGAGAGCGCTTTAGTTCGCGCGCGCAGCATCTTGGCTCCGCTCGCCTCCCGACCATTAGGAGTGGCGCATGGCACGCAATACAGGTCTCTATACGGGCGCGGTGACGACGCTGCGCTCGGCGACAGCGCTCATCGCCGCCGAGAGCGCGACGCTGAGCGACGCCAACTATCCCGTCGCGCAGGCCATCGACTGCACGGGCTTCGATACGCTTTTGGTCGGCGTCGAGGTCACTGCTGGCACGAACCCAACGATGACCATTGAAGCTCTCGTGCGCGACGGCGAGGCTTCCGACGGCGCGCGTTGGAAGCGCATGACCTCGGGTCTGGCGTTCGAGGGAACGCCGACCGTGGGAGACACGGGCGAGCTCGACGGTACGGCGTTCGTCGAGCTCGCCGTGTTCGGCGCCAAGTACGTCATGCTCCGCATCAAGGCGGTCACGAACGCGGCGAGTACAACGGCCTGGAAGATCCTAGGTACGCCAGGCCGCACGCGAAACATCTCGGCTGTCTCCCGATGACAGTTGTCGGGCTCAGCGCGAAGAAGGTCCAAGCGCGTCCGCGCCCGGACTCGCGCGTGGTGCCCGATCTGTCGTTGTGGAACCAGCTCTCCCGCGTGGGCGGAGGGCTCACGCCCGTGCAGGTCTCCGGCATCATCCGTGAGGCTGACGGCGGCAACACGACGCGTCTGATGGACCTGGCGAACGATGCGCGCCAGAAGGACGGCACGCTCCAGGCTGTTCTCTCCCAGTCCGAGGAAGCCATTGGTGGGCTCGACTGGCAGCTTCAGCTCCCTGCGAAGCCGAAGGCCAAGGAGAAGCGGGCCACGGAGTGGATCGATGGCCTTCTGCGTGGGAATGCCTCGTTTTCGAGGCTCATCGCTCATCTCGCCGGCGCGGTCTACTACGGCTACGCGGTCTCGGAGATCCTCTGGACGAAGACCTCCGGCAGGCTTGTGCCCGCCGATTACGTATGCCTCGCGCCGCGGCGGTTTGGCTTTCGCTCTCGCGATGGCCTGTTCGTCCTTCGAGACGAGGGCACTAAGATTGACGGCGTCGACGTACTCGATGCGTTCCCCAACAAGTTCGTCGTCTCGAGACCGCGCGTGACCGGCGACGTGCCGTGCCGCGAGGGGCTCGTGCGCGTGCTCATGTGGGCGGCGCTGTTCCGCAACTGGACGATGAGCGACTGGTTGCGGACCGGCGAGATCGCCTGGAAGCCATGGCGCATCGGCACGTACAAGCCAGGTACTTCAGAGGAGAGCGTCGACAACCTCATCGCGGTGCTCGACGGCATGAGCTCGAACGGTGTCGCGGTCGTCCCTGACACGACGACGCTCGACGTGAAGTGGGCGCCGAACGGCTCAGGCAAGACGACGCACGCCGAGCTCTTCGAGACGATCGGACGGGAGATGACGAAGGCCGTCCTTGGTCAGACCGAGACGACGCAGTCCTCGACATCGAGCGGCTACGCGCAGGCCAAGGTGCACAACGAGGTTCGCAAGGACCTTCGTGAGTCGCGCGCGCGGTGTGTTGCCGCGGACATCACGCGCGACGTGATCCGACCTCTGATCGAGTTGAACTTCGGTCCTGGCATGCGCGTACCTCGCATGCGGTTCGTGACCGACGATTCACTCGACTTCAAGGCCTTCAGCGAAGGGATCAAGAACCTCGTCGATGCAGGCACCCGCATCCCGCAGTCGTGGGTGCGTGAGGAGGCCGGCATTCCGGACCCGACGGGCGACGAGGAGATCCTCGGCGCAGCGGAGGAAACCAGCAATGGCAGCGAAGAAGCAATCCAAGAAGACGACGGCGCGGAAGCCGAAGAAGGTACCGGGGACGAATCGTGGGCACCGAGCCATCGACGCACGCCAGATGCGTGACGACGTGAAGAACCGGAAGCAGGCCAACGGTGCGAGCTGAGATGCTCGGCCGCGGCCTCGAACTCCGGTCGTTCGACAAGACAAGCCGTCATGTCGAGTTTGTCGCGTCGACCGACGCCGTCGACTCGTACGAGGAGATCGTCGAGCAGGACTGGCAGCTCGAGCGCTATCGCGCGAACCCAGTCGTGCTGTTCGGGCATGACTCGCGCGATCTGCCGATCGGCAAGGCAACGTTCTGCGAGGTCGTGCAGCGCAATGGGCGCATGCAGCTCGAGTGCACGATCCAGATTGCCTCGGCCAAGGCCAACCCGCTTGCCGAGCAGGTGTGGAACAGCATCGAAGAGGGGACGCTTCGCGCGGTGAGCGTCGGGTTCATTCCCGGCGAGGTGCGCGCGGAGAAGCGGAGCGGGCGACAGGTGCTGGTTCTATCCAAGAACGAGCTCATCGAGATCAGCGTCGTGCCCATCCCGGCAAACCCCGAAGCGCTCGCGAAGATGAAAGCCAAGGCGTTTGCCGCGGCGACAGAAAACCAACAGCTGGCGCTGCCAGCCGTCACGGAGAACACCATGGACGAGAAGCAGATGAACGAGCGCGTCGCGAAGGCCGACGCCGAGAAGGGCCACGCGGAGAAGGTCCTCACCGACACGCAGAAGGAGCTCACATCGACGAAGGCGGCTCTCGCGGCCGTGGAGGCGACGGTGAAGGCCGTAGAGACCGATCGCGATGCGCAGAAGGCGCGCGCGGAGAAGGCCGAAGCGGGCGTCATCGACGCTGAGGTCGAGGCTCTGGTCGGCAAGAAGATCGCCCCCGCCGAGAAGGCGGACATGGTCGAGCTCGCCAAGACCAACCGTCCGCTCTTCGAGCGCATTGTCAAGGCTCGCCCCGAGATGAAGCTGCTCGGCGGGGTCTCCGGCGCGGACAAGGTTCCCGCGACGGACCTCTCGGACTCCAACGGAGAGGCCCTCGCGGCCCTCATCGCCTGAAAGGCTGACGGACCATGGCAACTCGCACACACCGCTTTCTGCAGAACGCGTGCATCCGCACGTTCAAGGTCGAGACGTCTGGCGACGTTACACTCGGCCGACCTGTCAAGTTCGGCAACGCCGACGACGAGGTTGAGAACGCGAGCACGAACGAGAAGAGCATCGGCACCGCCTACCTGTCTGAGACCACGGACGGCGCCCGCGTCCAGGTCGTGATGCACGGACACTCGATCGTCCCCGTACTCGTGGGCACCGGCGGCGCAACGCGTGGCGAGTACGCCATCGCGACGACCGACGGCTACACGAACCAGACCCTCGGTGGTGGAACCACCGTCAAGTACATCGCAGGTCAATTCCTGCAGTCCGGCGTCGCCGGTGACTACGTCGGCATGCAGATCGGCGGCGGGTACGCGTCCGGCGCAGCCTGAGTCTCTGAGCGCGTAGGGCGTCCGCGCAGTTTCTCGACGCCCCCACAACCAAGTTTCCGCGCCGACAGCCGCGCTCCAACGAAGGAGCGGGGACGGGGGCGCTTTGTCTCGAAAGGCAAAACGCCAAATGACTCCCGCGTCTCAGAACATCGTCCAGAAGGTCAAGTCGCTCCTCGCCTCCCGCGATCCCGCCATCGTTGCCGCCGTAAAGGCCGCCAACGATGGTCTGCTTCGCTGCAAGCTCGTCTCGCCTGGGGCCGTCCACAACGACGCCACGCTCACGTCGATGAGCGTTCAGTACAAGAACGACGAGTACATCGGAACGAAGCTGATGCCGATCGTCACGGTCGGCAAGCTCTCCGACAAGTACTACGTCTACAACAAGCGCGACCGACACGGCGTCCCCGACGATGCCGTGGATGCGCGCTCGCGACCGAACGAGATCAGCGAGTCGCGCAGCACGGCGACGTACTCCGCGAAGGGGTACGCGCTGATGAACTTCGTCGACGCGCTCACGTTGGCGAACCAGGACGCGCCGCTGAACGAAATGGCGGACCTGACCGCGTCGATCAACGACGTGCTCGACCTTTCGGAGGAGATCCGTATCGCGGCCATCCTCACGGACACCGCGAACTTCACCGGCCAGACAGCGACGCTGTCCGGCTCCGATCGATGGGATAGCGCCTCGGGCGGCTCGTTCATCAAGAACATCCAGGATGCTGCGGCTTCGATCTGGATGGGCTCTGGAGCGACGAAACTCGTGGGGTACACCTCGATCGAGGTCATGAACGTGCTCTCGCGCCATCCGCAGATCCTCGACCTGTTCAAGGTGAACACGTCGGGACTCGCGACGAACGCGATGATCGCGGGCTTCCTCGGCCTCGACGAGATCCTCGTCGGCAAGGCGCGTAAGGACACCGCGAACGAAGGCGCCACGGCGAGCTACTCGCGTGTGTGGGGCAAGTCGTTCGGCATGGTGCGTGTCGCCACGTCGCCGTCGCTTCGCAGCGCCGCGTATGGCTACACGATGCGCTTCGGTCAGAAGACCGCAACGCAGTGGTACGACCCCGCAGTCGGCACGCGCGGCGGCTACTACGCGCGCGTGGGCCTCGAGGAGGATCACAAGATCGTCGCCGTCGACGCTGGCTACCTCTTTGCAACCGTCATCTCGTGAGCGCAGCGCTCGCGAAGGGAAGAACACCATGACGACCAAACACAAGACGGACGACGCGCAGACCGACATCCAGAAGCACGCCAAGACTCCGATGGAGGCCGCTGGCACCACGGGCTCTGAGGCTGCGGCGGATCTCAACGCGGACATGAAGGCGCCTCTCGCGCCTGAGACGCACAGCGTGACGGAGATCGCCAACGGGCTTGGCAAGTACAAGGTCAAGGCGGGACATAAGCTGTCGCACAACGGCAAGGAGTACGCGGAGGGCGAAGCCCTCGAGCTCACCGGTGTCGACGCGGAGTCGCTGCAGCACATCCTCGAGCGCGCCGAAGAGAAGAAGTAAGCCGCGATGGCGTACTGCTCGCAGCAGGATCTCGAGAATGCATTTGGCCGGGCTCTCGTCGTTGCCATCTACGATGACAACAACGACGGGGTGCCCGAGACGGCAGCCGTTGCCGCTTGCTTGGCGTACGCCGACGCCGAGTGCAACTCGTTCCTGCGCGGGACGTACAAGCTTCCGATCACCTCGGTGCCCGATGAACTGAAGTTCGCCGCGCTGGACTTCGCGTGCGCCTACTCGGCTCGGCGACGTCCCGAGCTGGCGCACACACTGGGCTCCGATCCGTTCAAGCAGTTCTATGACGCCGCCGTGTCGAAGATGAAGCGCTACGACAGTTCGGAGCAGCGTCTCGGCACGGCGGCGGGCGAGCCCACCAACATCGACGGCTACATCCGCAGCTCCTACGACGAGACTGCCGCCAGCGATGCTCCCGCGCGCGCGTTCGACGACTTCGGGGACTACTGATGGCCAGCATCGACGCATCGGAGTTCCTGCGCAACCTCGCCACCATCGAGCGTCGCGTGCTGGACTCCGCGCGTCTCGGGATGGCTCAGGTGGCGAAGGTCGCCTACCGGAACGCGAAGGAAACGACGCTGTTCAAGGACCGCACGGGTGAGCTCCGCGGAACGATGGATATCGTCGACCGCGGCGCGTACTCCAAGCGGCTCATATTCCGCGCAAAACACGCCAAATTCGTCAACGACGGCACTAAAAAGCACGTCATTCTGCCCAAGAATGCCCCTTTTTTGCGCTTCGTCATCGGCGGACGCGTCATCTTCGCCAAGAAGGTGAACCATCCGGGCACGGCCAAGCGGCCGGTCCTCGAGAACGCGGCGGCCGCAGGTAGCCAGGCCATGAGCGTCATCCTCCACGAGGGTGCCGAGAACGCGGTCAAGTACCCGTGACGCTCGGCGGCTACGGCGAGTGGGGACACGGCGACGTCGTCTTCCCGCTCGACGGCTCCGTCTCGGACTCGACACCGCTGCTCGAACTCGCCGATCCGGCGCTCGCGGCAGTGCTCGCGTTCTTGCCTGAGGTGCTGCAGCTTCAGCTCGGCGCCGCGCTGACGGCCTACGCCGCGATCGATGGGATCGTCATCTCCGACGCGGTGATCTCGTCGACGAACGCCGAGCCGGTCCCGGCCCTCTATGCCGACCGCACCCGCTTTCCTTTCTTCGCCCTCTACCGCAAAGGCGAGACCTACGCGACGCACACCGTGGCGTTCGACAAGAGCGTCTCTGAGTGGGAGTTCGCCTACGTGCTGCCGCCGCTGATGCCGCAGCCGCAAGAGCGCATCGTACCCATCCTGCATGCCGTCGCTTCGGTCATCCGCAAGGCGCTGCATGTGGGCTACCATCCGCTCTACGAGGACGGCGCAGAGGTGCTGAAGGACGCGGGGATCATGTCCTCGCGGCTCGTCTCCGTGCGCTACGAGCGCTACGAGCGCATGGCAAGCGCCGCGGGCAGCAACGCCGAGCAGTTCTTCCGCGCCGTGGTCGGCACCATCGAGGTTGTCGAGGTGGACAGGGCGGTCGTCGGTGCCTTCGAGGCGTTCACCGGCGCCAACGTCAACGTCGACCAGGAGTCGGAGGACGGCACCACCATCGCCGACGGGGTCGCGCTCGCCACCTCTCAAAAGCCGACAGTCACACTCGTCTCGCCGAACAGCGGCACCAAGGCGGGCAACACTGCCATCACCATCACCGGCACGCTGTTCGCTCCGGGTCCGACGCCGCGCGTCTTCATCGGCGGAGCCGAGTGCACTTCGGTGGTCCGCGTCAGCACGACGTCGATGACCGCTCGGACGCCGGCGCACGATGCTTACCCGACCTTCATGGCGGATGTCGTCGTGACCAACGGCGACGGGCAGAGCGGCACGCTGAGCGCTGGATACACGTTCACGACGCCGTAGCGCGTCCTCACTCATCGATTGCAGCGCTCTTCGGGAGCGCGACGGAGAACACATGACACCTAAGAAGCTGCGCGTTCGTGCGCGCGGGGACGCACTCGTCCAAGATCACGAGAGACTCGCCGCGGGCACCAACGCATTCATCGGTCGCACCTTCGCGCCACTCGCGCCGACCGAGGATGGCCTCAACGCTGCGCGCGAGGCTGCAGGGTTCGACGCCGACAGCATCGAGCCTGGTCAGTGGGGGTTCATCCCCACCAGCGCCGAGGTCACCGTGCCGAACCGCGCGGAATACATCAAGGCGCTGAAGGACGGCGACCTGCTCGCTGCCGACGACGCGACGGCCAAGGCCGCCGGTGTCGAAGCGACGATGCCATCGCCGCCGAACGCACTGCACGACATGAAGCCCTACGACGCGAAGGATGGTGACCGATGAGCGCGCCTGCAATTGCCCCGGTCGGCCTGACGTCGTCCGGCCCGTTGCCCGGCATCTTCATAGAGATCAACTTCGCGCAGGGCCCGAGCAATGGCAGCGGCCTCACGCGCGCCATCCTGGCTCTCGCGAACAAGAGCGCGGCAGGTACGGCCACCGTCGACAGCGCGATCTACGGTCCGGACAGCGTGACGCCGCTGCAGACCGAGGCGCAGATGATCACCCTTGGTGGTCCTGGCTCCGAAGCTCATCGCATGTATCGCCGCATGGCCGCGATCACCGGTGGACAGAGCGGCCCGCCGGTCTACTGGCTGTTCGTCACCGAATCCGTGGGCTCCAAGGCCACCGGAACGGTCACGATCGTCAACACGGCCACGGGCGACGCCACCCATCGCCTCTGGGTGGGAGACGAGTACGTCGATACAGGCATCGTCTCCGGGGATCTGATCGGCACCATCGCCACGGCCATCGCCGCGAGCGTCAACGCCAAAACGCACTGGCCGGTGACGGCTGCTGTGGTTGCCGGTGAAGTTACACTCACCGCAAAGCAGAACGGCCTCCGTGGCAACTGGATTCGATTCCAGGCCGCCATCATCGCACCATCGTCGATCGCCACGACCACGACGGCGACGACCGATGCTTTCCTCGCGGGCGGCACGACGGCCGACTCGAACACCACGGCACTCGCGACGATCTTGCCGCGCTGGTACTACCAGATCGTCTCGGCCGCCGACGACGGGACGCAGCTCGGCGCGCTCGCCAGCCAGATCGCTACCCAGGCGCTCGCCACCAACGGTATCCGCCAGCGTGCGGTCGCCGGATCGGTGAACACCAGCGGCGCGGAGATCACCATCGCCACGGGCGTCAACAGCCCGCTCGTCGAGGTCATCCACTCCGAGAAGAGCCCCTTCACTCCGGCGGAGCTCGCGGCGAACAACGCCATGGTCTACGCGATGGAGGAGTCCGACGAGCTCGGCTTCCGCACTAACTTCATCGGCTACGGCAACAGCTCGAAGACGCAGCCGCTATGGAAGGTGCCCGCGCCGCGGCTCGCGAGTGCGTGGCCGACGCCGGCGACGATCCGCAGCCTGCTGAACAACGGCATCACGCCCATCGGCGTGAACACGAACGGCACGACGTACATCGTCGATCGGTTCACGACGCGCAGCCTCAACGGCTCGCAGCCCGAGACGCGCATCCGCGAGGCGCACAAGGTCACGATCTGCCATCGCTTTGCAGACGCGCTTAGCCGGCGCATCGTGGAGGCGAGCGACGGCAAGGTCATCGGCGACGATCCGCCGAACGGTCAGTCGCCGGGGCCGAACATGTTCACGCCGCGCACGGGCAAGCAGATCGTCTACCTGACCATCGACGAGTTCGCCTCGAACTCCAAGGTGCAGCGCGCCGACGAGATCAAGGCTGGCAGCGTCATTCAGCGTGAGGCGAACCCGACAAGTCGACTCGGGATAAGGGTCCCGCTGCAGACGATCGACAACTTCAGGCAAGCCGCGATCATCGTCGACCAGGTCGCTTAGTTCCCAGTCGCGGCGCGTTCCCCCGAACGTGCTGCAGGCCGCGCGCGGCGGCCGCAAGCGCGAAAGCGCGCCGCGCACCTAGCCACGTCCGCTCGTGATGAGCGCGACGCCTCGAACCACGACACGAGCTGGCGAATCGCCAGTGACGGGAGACGTCCGCGATGAGCGATAGCAAGATCTACAGCACTGGCCAGGTCACCATGGACAACAAGCTGGTCACCGAGGCCGGGAGCATCACGCTCAACAAGAACCCGAACGTCAATCCCGTGATGACGCTCGGAAACGGCTTCGCCGGCATCAACATCGGCGCCGGCGTGTGCGAGCTCACGATCGAGACGGCCGTGCCCTCCGCTAATTTTGAAATCAATCCAGATCCGTTCATGCGGGTGGGGAAGCAGGTCGAGGTCGGCGTCGTCATCGCGAACCGTCAGACGGTGGCGAAGATGTTCATCACCGGCGCCAACTACTCGGTCGGCGTCAACCAGCCGACGTCGCTCTCGATCAGTTTCATCGGTCCGCTCGCTGACTTCGAGTGATGGCGGGACCGCCTGACATCGACGCGAGCGCGCTATGGGTGCAGCTGACGGCACTCCCGCGTCCTCATCGCGTCGTCGACTTCCCGAGGATGGGGCCCGATGGTGAGCCCGTGGGGCAGCTGGCAATCTTCGTCCTCACGCAGGAAGAACAGGTTGCGGCCAACACTGAAGCCGAGAGGTTTTCGCGCAAGCTCCTGAAAGACGGCAAGCGTGGGGATCTCGGTTACGAGGCCATCTTCAACAACGAAGGTGCTGTTCAGGTGCTCTATCGCGCATGTCGCGACGCCGACAACCTGAAGAAGCCAGCCTTTCCCACGCCGAACGCCATCCGTGAGCACCTGACGGCCGACGAGGTCGGGACGCTATTCGAGCACTACTTGACGGTGCAGCTCGAGCTCGGTCCGATCATGGCGTCGCTCTCTCAGGTGGAGCTTGACGCATGGGTCGACAAGATCGCCGAGGGCGGCGCGTATTTTTTAGATTTGCTCTCGCGAGAAATGCAGAAAGCGCTTCTGATTTCTATGGCATCGCGCCTGGCGAGCTCTGCGACTGGCAGTGGCTCGTCTGGTACGCCGCGAGACGTACCGGCGGCCACCGATGATGTGCAGGTAGAGGCGTAACGTGCCCGCGCCGATTTTCATTGATTTTTTGGCGCGCGGGGTGCCAGAATTTAGCCGCGCGCTGAAGACGGTTTCGGACTCGGTGGCGAGGTATGAGTCGGGACAGACACGCGCCGGGGTTGCAGGCGCTCGCACGCGCACGACGGCGGTGGAGAAAGAGGCGCGCGACAAGATTCGCGCGATGCAGAAGGCCGACCGCGAGCACTCCAAGGCGCTCTCACACGGCCTTCGCGAGGCCGAGAAGGCCGCACGCGCCGAGGCGCTGGCCGTCGAACGCGGTGCACGTGACCGCGTGCGCGCGATGCAGCGCGCCGATGATGCGGTCAAGCGCATTCGTGAGCAGTCCGTGCGCGAAACGGCGCGCGCGGAAGAGCAGAAAAACGCCGAATCGGCGAAGTGGGTCCGAAAGCGCGAGCGCGAGAGCGACTTTGCGCGACATCGCATAGTCAACACCATTGGCGGTGCGGCGGCATCCGGCTTCAGGTCTGGTCTCGGACGGGTGGCGCAGGCCACGCAGCAGGTCGCGGGCACGGTCCTGAGCCTCGGCGGCGGCTTCTCGGTGGCTGACAGCGTGCAACGCGCGAGCGGGCTGCGCGGCGAGGCTGCGGACCTCGCTAATAGCGGTTTCAACGCAAACGCGCCGAACGCCGCGAATCGCACCAAACGGTCGACGAATGAACTTGTCGGCGCGTCGCGCGCGGTCGGCATCAAGTACGGCATCGGCGCCGAAGACGCCATGAAGGGCCTCGGCGAGTTCACCAAGGTGACCGGCGACCTCGATACGGGCATGAAGATGCTCGACGAGATGGCCGCGCTCGCTCGCGCGACTGGCTCGTCGCTCGCTGACGTTGCCGCCGCCGGCGCCAACGTTGCCGCCGTCCTCCCGGAGACAGCCGACAAGGGCGCGAAGACGATGGCGGTGCTACGCGGCATCGCGGGTCAGGGCAAACTCGGCGCCGTCGAGATGAGCGACCTTGCCAAGCA
>Ga0163150_10002744_pt1 | contig 26248 bp, 20 predicted proteins | sample OliLakLV19P2IB_FD_148628 | JGI IMG/M metagenome (GOLD analysis project Ga0163150, IMG submission 148628) | Freshwater microbial mat bacterial communities from Lake Vanda, McMurdo Dry Valleys, Antarctica - Oligotrophic Lake LV.19.P2.IB | ecosystem: Environmental > Aquatic > Freshwater > Lake >...
AACCCGCCACAATTTGGTTTGACCTGACCGGTTCTTAAAAAAACCGGTCGAAACGAAAGCTAGGGTGCCGGAAAATCGATTTGTTCACAGCTTCCCGCCCACCTTGGCAACCGTGTTGTCGGAGTTGGCGTAGTTGACGCATCCGGATTGACTCAGCCCACAATTAATCCGTCGAATCGTGGCCAGGGTGGTATCGAGCCGACTTTTCGGAAACACTCCCGGCAGGCCGTGCCAATCCGTAATCCACTCACCATCCAGTTGGTACCCAAATACCAGATCCGATTTTGTCTTGGTTTCCGGCTCATGGAAGTTCAAGTAGTATTGCCCTGCCCACAACTTTTCCTCGAGGGCCTTGGCTCCAGCCTCCAGCCACTCCGAGCATTTCTTGACATACTCTTGGTCGCCCATTTTCTCCGCCATGCGACGCATGATGATGACTTGAGCCATTCGAATGGCACCGGCATGGGTGACGTACCCTTTCCACCCGGGCTCCGGTGCCTCGAACCACTCGGTGTCCCCGAGCCCATGGCTATCCGTTCCTGGCGTTGGCATGGCCATGATTTGTGACATCCCGTAACTGGGACGCAGATTCAGAGACCAATCGTTGGCCCGCTTCAGCGAGCCCCAAAACTCCTTTAGAATTCCGTCGTCACCAGAAATTCTCCAGTAGCGATCAAGCATCACCACATAACAGGCACCGTTCAGCACAGACTGGTAGCCACGAACCGGTTTCGCCAGATCGTATGGGGTCTTACCCGTTCCAAAGACCCAAGGTGGGCGCCCGTCTTCGAACTGATACTTCTTGTAAGCTCTCAGGGTGGACAGTGCAGTTTCAGGAAAGAAATAGACCAAAGGGATGTTCCCATAAAAGCTGCACGGCAGGCACTCGATTTGCGGGGATCCGCGGGGGCATTCATTCATTCCGAACACGCCATCGGACCCTGCCCACTCCAGGGGTCCCTTCGACTGGCCCCACACTGAATCTTCAGTAACCAGGTGAAGGATGTTGATCAAGGAGTCTGCCAGCCATCCTGGGGTGTCGGGGTCCTGGTAAATGGCTTCTTGCCAGGCAATCACTCGGGATCGCTGTTCCTCATGATTTCGAGCCAAAAATTCTGCAGCGGCCTGAGCATTGGCATAATGTTTGGCGTACATGTGGGTGAAGGTGGAGGTATCCTCGTGGGTCGGGGCGCCTCCCGACTTCCAGTTCGGAGCATGCCAGGCAAGAATCAGGTGCAGCGTCTTACTTTGTCCGGGTCGCAGGCTGAAATCGTATCCCAGCGAAGAACCCGACTCGGACGCTCCAGCCTGAGGCAGACGGTCCCCAATGCTCGCCCAGGAGGCCCCGTTGCTGTTCAAAGGTCCCCCCACGCGAATACTTTTTTCGCCGGCGGCTGAAAGCACATAGCTCATCTCCCATTGGTCGCCTTTGTGAGGGCTGCTGACGCCGACTCCCGTCAGCGTTTCTCGGAGTGCCTCTCGCACGATGGGCTGTGTGTCGCCCTTGGGTGTCTCAAATCCCGGGAAACTGAACGCGAGAGTCCCTTTTTGCTGCGAGTCGCTCGTATTCCGAAGTGTGATTTCGAAGAAAATCCCCGGGACCATTGAGGAGACTATATCCCCAGGGATAAAGGGCGTCCAAATCCGGCTGGCAACAGACACCGGGGCTCTCGTCTGGTACTCCATATCCAGAATCGGGTAGTGCCCCCAGTAATCGATCGACTCAGCTATCTCAACCCTATCCAGTCCGATGTTGAAGTAGCGCGGCGTGTAATCGGTGCGCGGAAAAAGAGCACCAAAGCTGGGTGTTGGCGTATCGATCTTGCCTAATTTGTTCGTGACAAGCACCCAGGTCTTCCCTCCGACGTTCAAGCCCAGGAAGGGCTGGTTTAGGATCAATCGCGGCTTCAGGAAGTGATTGAAAATCGTGGAGTAGCCCAGCATCCCGTTCGGTTCGATATCCAGACAACCCGTGTCAATACCACCCAATGGCATTCCGCAGGTGGGGCGGGGTTCTCCCCGATAAATCACGCCGGTCACGGGCCGGGAATATGCCTCTGCCGGGAACCGCTGCCACGTGGCATGCAGCAGATGCTCCGGAAACAATCGTTCCGCGGAATCCGATGGGACGGTTTGACCCTGACTGGATTTGCCCGCACTCGTACAGCCTCCGTTGGCAAGCGCGAAACCCAATGCGGCCAGAAACACGCCAACCTTTCTTGCCAGACTATTCATCACCGTATCCCCCTTCACTGAAGTTAGGTTGATCCATGGGTAGAAAGAGTTGAAGCGGACACACGAGAAGTTCCCCCCGATTTCTGTTGGCAGCGCCTGGATCCGTCCCTTTTTGCGGACCGTTCGGCGCCAGGTTAGCGGTACTTTAACAGCAGCGACAAATCAGCCCGTCATGGCACCTCGAACAACAGTAGTTCTGAGGATAGGGCCGACTCCAGACGAATCGGTACTCCTGCCGACATCAAGCGCAGTCCGTCAATCAAGGTGCTGGATCGCGTGCTATCCCACGTCAGTCGATACGTTTTCGCTGCGTCCAGGCCTCGCGGCTTAAACCGATACGTGGCAGGGGCTCCCTGCCGCATTCGCACCAAGGTGGCCCATCCCTTGGTGCGATCAGGAGAAGTGAACTCCACCGCAAACCATGGGCTTGAATCGACTCCACCCTGTGCATTTGCCGGAACATGATGGTACATTCTGCAGTTGGGAAGGAGTGGTCGGATGAACTGCTTGTACAACCCGACATAGTGGCGATACGCCTCAAGCTGTTCTGGGCTGACATCACTCAGTTGGGGCGCGATGGGAGCCAGCCAAGGCGTGCCTAAGCTGAAAGTGACCCGCAACTGAGTATCAAAATGCCCCCGATTAGGCGAGTTTGCAGGGATACCAAACGCCGTGACAAAGTTCTCCGGAGGCAGCGCCAATGTCTGGCCCGCGTAATTCTGGAGAACATGAGGCATGTTCAGGCCGTCGGTTAAATACGGTTCGTGCCATCGGCTCGCCATTCCCAAGTCGTTGCGCATGCCGCCGGCGGCAGCCTGCTGCAAGATCAGATTCGGATACTTCTTGTGGAGCCGTTCGAGAATTCCGTACCAACTCTGGTAGTAGCGCCAGTAATCGTTTTCTTGAAATCCTTCCCGCTGGGTCTCGCCCAGCTCGCCGGTGAACGGCGTGTTGAAGTCATGACGATAGAGATCCAGCTGGTATCGGTCGATCATTCGAGTCAACTGAGCTTCAACGTGAGCCGCAACCTCCGGTTTCGTCAAGTTCAGGATATTCTTGAAACGGGGGAGAAACCAATCAGGATGCTCCTGGCAGGTCTTGCAGCGCGTCCAATCACCCCGTGCTCCCTCGACCTCGGCATAAAGCCCCACGCGCAGCCCCTTGTCCCGCGCATACTTTACCACCGGTTCCAAGCCTCGAGGGAAACGAGTGGCTGAGGGAGTCCATTCACCATAGATGTCCCACCAGCCGGCATCGACAATGAAAACCTCGGCTCCAAGCGCCGCCGCCAGATCGATCTGGTCCAGAAGATTCTTTTCGTTCATGCCCTCCAGATCGCCATGCTTGCGGGCAATGTACCCCTGATCTCCCGGAACAGCGTACTGGATCAGGTAAGATAACTCTGGCTTTCGGGACGGGACCACCGATCGGCGGATGTGCTCGTGCATGGCTTGCACGGCGAGATGAAGATCACCCTCGACATGCCCCAGGTGAATCGCGGGCGTCTGGACGGTCTCGCCAGGAGCTATAAGCCGTAACGAAGTGCGCGCCCACGGGCCCATTTTGAAGTGCAGGTTGGCTTCGCGGTTCAACGGTTCGCGCCCTGACACGAAGCTCGCCGGCTCACCCTCGGCCTTGAACTCCATTTCCCAGTTGCCCGTCCAGGCCAGATGACCGATGAAGGACTCCCCTTCCGCCTCATTGCGCACAATGAAGAACGGGTCATTGGCACCGTGCCCGACGTCATATCGAATGCGTTCAGTCTGGTTCTTGAGCGGGAACCACCGAAACCACCCTTCCCAGCCGTGACTGATCTGGTTGAAGTAGCCAAGCCTGAAAACCGGCTCGCCGGCTTCAGGCAGAGAAGCCCGGTAGTCCTGTGATCTCCAGAGCCGGGACGACCAGGGATAAACCGCCGTCAGAGCGATGGGCTTTCGGGATGAATTGCTCAGCTCCAGCCATCTGACCAATACCGGCGTTCCATCAAGCTCCGTGTGGACCTTGAGTCGAACGGGATTCAGACGATTTGAAAGCTCCACGACAAAGTGACGCAGTCCGGGGCGAGTCGGAGTAGCTTCGCCGGCAGTGACCCACTGCCAGCCGGAGGAAAGCCACTGACTTTCAATTTGAAGCTCGAACGCGTCATCAGCATAAAGCTCATAGGGAACATTAATCCGTCCATCTGCCGTCCAGTAGCGGCCGACCCAGCGTTCACCCACGAGTCCTTCCACGTAAAGCGTTTTCCCGGACGTGTAGCGTACCTGGGGTTCGGGAGACATCTGGACCTTTACATCTACGAAGACTTCGGCTGAGCTCGCGCACAGCAACGCAACCGAGGTGCAGCAGACCAGGAGGACAACGATCAGTCGGTGAAGCAGTTTCATGATTTCCTCGCGAATCGGAAAAGGGCCAGCCTTCGATCGAGCTGGAGAGCAAGCTCCATCAAGTACCCGCTGGTTGGGGCATCCAAAACAGCAATAGATTTGCTTGCGCAGCAACTCGGCGTGTTTTAGCTCACAGAAACCTAGCCGTTGAACAGGCAGCACCGGACATCAGGAATTTGTCAAAGTTGGCTTGACGTTACCTCGACTTCCCCGATCGATCTCAGCTGGACTTCCCGGCCGCACGCAGAATTCGATCCACTAGGCCACCTGGAGCGCAGAAGGCCGCAATATCCTTGCCTTCAAGCGCTGCGGGTATTCCCCAGAGCATCAGGTTCTGAACATAGTGACTGCCGAAGAGCATGTCGCCCGTATCGGCCCGAAGCAGGTTTGGCTGATTCCAGGTGAGAAGGTTGTGAATATTAAGGCTGTAGACGCAGCTGCGGGCCAGCTCCAAGCCAAACTGCGTGTCGCCCTGGTAAAGATAGGTCATTGCGAGCATGTAGAGTTCAGGCACAAAGAACGCGTTCGGACCATATCCCACCCCTTGAGAGAGGCTGCCATCGGGACGCGCCAGATTGACTGCTCCATAAGTCCAACGCTCGATACAGGCACGCTTGATCGTCCGCAGTGCCATGCCAACTCGCTCAGGCCGGAATACGCCGCGCAGACCGTGAAATCTGGCCATCCATTCTCCGTCCAGTTGGTAGGCGAAAACGTCATCAGACCTCTTCCCGGCTTTTGGATCGTGGTAGGTCAAGTAGGACTCGCCCGCCCACATCTTGTTTTCCATGGAATGACTTCCCAGCTCAAACCATTTCTGACACTCTCGGGCGAAGTCCTGGTCTCCAACTTTCTCAGCCATTCGCCGGGCCATTTTCAGATTCGCCAGATGAATGCCGCCCACGTGCGAGGTCATCCCGTACCATAAAATGCTCTCGAACCATTCAAGGTGGTAACCGGGCTCCAGAGACGGATTTTGCGGATCCACATTTCCACTGGGAACACTGATGATGCCGTCGGGGCCATCTTCAGGTCTGAGGTTCATCGTGTAACCGGTACTGGCCTTCACGGAGGCATAAAACTCACGGAGCACTTTGTCGTCTCCCGTCCGTGACCAGTAGCGGTCCACCATATCCACATAACAGGGTCCATTCGTGGTGGTCTGGTAGCCGGGTGAGGGCATTGCGAATTCAGTCCCCGCCGTCATTTCATAACCGTTAATCGCCGCACCCACCACACCTCCCCATATCCATGCGACGGCTCCGTTCGCGAACTGATAGGCTTTGTAGCCCCGCAGTGTGGAGAGCGCCAGTTCGGGGAAAAAGTACACTAGAGGAGCATTGGCGTAAAAGCTGTCGGGAATGGGTTCGACCGCGGGGCACTCAATGATGCCGTCCAACAGACCAAAGAGCCCATCGTCCGGCCGGCACCAGGGCCCAATGGGTGGTTTGGCGGCGGCCCACAGGCTGTTGACTGCAAGCAAGTAGAAAACGTTGATTAGAGATTCCCGCAGCCACACAGGCAGCTTCACTTCGGAATAGATTACTTCCTGCCAGCCTAAAATCCGACGCAGCAGAGCGTCGTGTTCACGGCTCAGAAACTGCGCCACTTCCAAGGCGTTTTTGTATCGCGTCGCATACATGTGGGTGAAGGTGTGGGTTCCTTCGCCAATCCACATCGGTGCATACCAGGCAAGAACAAAGCGGACCACCTTTTCCTCTCCGGGCCGGAGGCTGAAGCCCACCGAAACAGATCCACTGAAATCCTGCTCGATCGCCTGCGGCAGTTGGGTGGCAATCCTGCTCCAGCTCTGCCCCGTCTTGTAAGGAGAATCGCTGAAGTGCAAGCCCCCGCCGTCCCTTAGGTCTGCGTCACCGACCACCCCCAACGCATACCCAATTTCGTTGACTTCTGAAGTGACGACTAATCCGCTAAAGTCACCTCGAACCATTCGTCGTCGGACGCGAACTTTTTCTGCAGCCGTGGGCACCCAGGTGTGCCCGTACGGCAAAAAAGGAATCCGCTCGCGCGGGCTATGTGCTGAGATCTGAGCTTCCGCTTGAGTTGGGCCCGGGAAACTAAATGCCAGCCGCCCCTCCTGAGCTTTGCCAGTCAGATTGCGAAGGTGAATATCGAAGACTGCTCCAGGCGTGTTGCTCGTGGCCGCATCCCCGGGCAAAAATGGAGCCCAGCTGCGCAAGCCGGCGATAACAGGGCTGCCCGGCACGTCGAACTCAACATCAGCCACCGGGTAATGACCCCAGTAATGAATGTCCGTGGGAGTCTGCACGCCGTTGAACATATACTCTCCATACGTGCCATGTGGATTGCTTAGCAGCCAGATCTGATTGGCTACTGTCATGCCAAGGAATGGGAGGTTCAAAGGTCCACGTTGGGGGCAAATGGAGTTGTAGATCGTGCAGAAACCCAACGTTCCATCGGTCTGCAAATCGAGGCGGCCCGTGTCAATCGACCCCAACGGCATGCCATTGACGGGCCTTTGTTTGCGTTTGTAAATCACGCCGCAAGCGGGTTGGGTGAAACCTTTGGCCGGAAACTGCTTCCACTCCAGCCCGGAAAGATCGGTAGGGAAGAGCTCTTCATACAGAGGGCGGCTGCTGCGCACATCCCGCGAGAATGCCGTTCGGCCCTGATTGCCCGTCGTGCCGCCCGCACACTGCCGCACGCTGGCTGCCCAATTCGAGATTGCTGCCAACGCGGCCATGAACGATTGGGAGAATTCCCTTCGATCCATCGCTATCTCCACCAGGACTTTCGCCCGCTTCCGCGGGTGGCGCCAAGAAAAGATCGTGCGGTTCCAGTGATTGCTCTTAAATCCTGTCCACCAATGGTTCTCAACTGCCCGGTAAATTAGGACTGGCTATCCTCAATGTCAAGGAGAAAGTTTAACGATAAACTAGTGACTCAAGCTGCTCTTGTTTATTCCCACGCCATGAGACCAATCGAACGTTTCCTGAATAATCGAGCAACATGCAGATCCGTTGGGGCGAGATAGAGGCAGAGGCCAAAATTTCAAATATCTTTGGTTACATTTCCCTAGCGCGGATATCTCAGCCAGTGTATCGTTAAACTTCTTCGACATGCACAGCCTCGACTACCTGATTATCATCATCTATTTCGGGGTCGTGATCTACATCGGCTTCCGGACGAAACGCTCGGTGCACACGAGCCAGGACTTCTTTCTGTCCGGCCGCTCCTTGCCGGCATGGGTCACGGGGCTGGCCTTTATGGCTGCCAATCTGGGTTCTTTTGAACTGATGGGCTTTGCCGCCAATGGTGCTAAATACGGCATGTTTACGAATCAGCTCTACTGGATTGGTTCTGTGCCCGCCATGATTTTTTCCGGTCTAGTGATGGTACCCATCTTCTACAACAGCAGGGTACGCAGTGTTCCGGAGTTTCTGCGGGTTCGCTTTGATGAAAAGTGTCGCCTGCTGAATGCTCTTAGCTTTGCTTTCCTCACCATCTTTACCTCGGGGCTGAGTCTGTATGGGCTTGCGATCGTTTTTGCCGAGTTGTTCGACTGGTCCCTGACTTTTTCTATCTGGGCTTCTGCCGGTACGGTCTTGTTCTATGTTTTTCTTGGAGGACTGAGGGCCTCTATCTACACCGAAGTTTTGCAGTTGTTTCTCATGGTGGTGGGAATCTTTCCGCTTTCGCTGATGGCTCTCCGCTCCGTGGGAGGACTTTCGGGCCTGCTCTCCCGAGTTCCCGAAAACATGCGACATACCTGGGTGCCGGTCCTGCACCCTGAGGGCACCCCCTTTGGAGCCGGATTCTTCGCAATCTTCGTGGGGCTCATGCTCGCTAGCTTTGCGTACTGGTCGACAGATTTCCTGGTCATCCAGCGGGCCTTGGCGGCCAAGAACCTGGATGCTGCCAAGAAGACACCGCTGATTGCAGCGTTTCCAAAGATGCTTTTCCCATTTCTCACGGTCATACCGGGTCTGGCAGCCCTGGCAGTCATCCCTGACCAGTTGCAGGAAAACTACAACATGGCATTGCCCCTGATGTTCCTGCATTACTATCCCGAGGGACTTCTGGGTCTCGGTATGACGGCTTTGTTATCCAGCTTCATGTCGGGCATGGCTGGAAATGTGACGGCTTTTAACACCGTTTGGACCTACGACATTTACCAGAACCACATTGCCCGTGGACGTGAAGACCGGCACTACCTGATGGTTGGACGTATGGTTACCGTGGTTGGGATTCTCATATCGATTGCCACCGCCTATTCTGCTCGCCGCTTCTCGAACATATTTGATTATTGGGCGCTGCTTTCCGCCATCTTTGTAGGAGCGCCGTTTGCCACTTTTGTACTCGGCATCTCCACGCGCAGTGTGCGGGGTACTGCTGCCTTCCTGGGAATGCTGACAGGCATCCTCGTCACTATTGGTCACTATGTGCTCTACGAGGTTGGCTATCTTCACTATGGCAGCGAACTGGCGATGGACTTCTACGGTGCTGCCTACGGGTTCTTCGCCAATGTGGCTACCGCTATGACCGCCAGCTTATTTCAGTCAGCGGATCAGGCTGCCAGCAGCGTGAGGTTGATATGGCATGATCCTGATCAAAAGCCGCAGCGCTGGCACACCACCCCCGGGGCAATGGCTGCAGGCGCTGCCATCCTCATGATTATTCTTAACATCATCTTTTGGTAGCGCTCTTGATAGGGACGAGTGTCCGCACCGCCGACAGGGGTTTGAGTGCTCCGATACGCTCGGGACATAAACGAGGCAGGTTCAGGCAGAAACTGCTTGACACTTCCGGGGCCTTTTAGTTTATCGTTAAAGCAACATCTGTGATTTCCAGAGGCAACCTGGCCGTTGCTTTTCAATCCGAAGCAGTGAGATGACAGACAAAAAAGACAAGGTCAGAATCGGCGTCATTGGCTGTGGCACGGCGGCATGGGTCGGACATCTGCCCTGGATCTGGGAACACCCTCAGGCTGAATTGACCGCAGTCTGTGATCCGAAAGCAGACCGTGCCGCACAAGCTCAGGCAAAGTTCCAGGTTCGAACGGCGTCCACAGACTATCGTGAGGTCCTGGCTCAGCCGGATGTCGATGCGGTTTCCATCTGCGTTCCTCCCGCACTGCACCGTGAGATTTCCGTTGCCGCTGCTAAACGGGGAAAGCACATCTTGTTGGAAAAACCAATGGCCCGCACGGTGGAGGAGTCTGAGGAGATTGCCGCGGCAGCGAGGAAGCACGGAATTTGCTTGATGCTCGGTCATGAGAAGCGGTTCAGCTTGGCCTGTGAAAAGATTCGCCAAATGATTGAAGAGGGAAGGTTGGGACAGGTCTTCTACTTGACTGTCCAGTGGGGTGCCAGTGTTAAGCTGGCGCCGGAACTCCTGATTCCTGAGGGTTACCGCGAGAGCTACCTGTGGCGTTGGCAGGACGAGTCCGTTGGAGGCGGCATTCTGCAAGACCATTTGCCACACTACGTGGACCTTTGGCGGTGGTGGACCGGATCTGAAGTCGAAACCGTGTGTGCCGAAGTTCAGAATGTTTCTCGTGATTACCTGCAGAGGCCAGAGATTGGCCTTTGGGAGGATTTCGGTAGCGTGCTGATGCGCTTTGCAAACGGGGCAGTAGGGGTCTTTAACACCGGTACAGTAGGCAGAGGACTCTCTCCTATCTTGCACCTTGGTTCAGGCATCGGTGAATGGTCGGAGTTCGGATATCTGTTCGGAACGAAGGGTCAACTCACTTTTGATTTCTTGCCCTGGGACTCTCCCGAAAACGGTCGCTTGATGGTGTGGTCTCTGGACAAGGAAAGAAGCTCCGATCGCGGCTGGTATCAGGTGGAAATGCCCGAGCCACGACGATGCCCAGGAGGACCGCAATCTCCCGCAACCAATGAATCTTATATGTTCCGACGCCAAATGGACCATTTCGTCCAGTGCATCCTGACCGAGGCTCAACCAGACGTCACCGCAAGAGACGGTCTCGCCACGCTGGCCGTTGTGGAGGCCGTCTACGAATCACAACGGACCGGCCAAAAAGTTCGGGTGAAGCATTCGTAAGGAAGAAGTTATGAAGATACCCTACCTGAAACCGTTGTTAGCCGAAAACCGGCCGATCTGGATAATGGGGGTGCATGACGTCTTATCGGCCAAGATCGCCGAAAGAGCAGGCTTTGACGCCGTTGGCGTGCAATCGTTACAAATGGCTTTTGTCAATGGCCAGCCTGATATTGGCGTGATCACTCCGGATGAAATCCTCGCCACCTGTCGGAAGATTCGACGTTCCATCCAGCTCCCCATCGTTGTCGACTTCGAGCAAGGCTTCGGTGAACCCTACGCGTCAGTTTTTTGGATGCATGAGTTCGAAAGGGCGGGGGTCGCCGCAGTCCATATTGATGATTACGGTCTGCCCTATAAGTGTCCTTTCATTCCTCCACATGTGATGGCACTGGAATCCATGGAGGAAACCGCCGACAAGATTCGAGCCATGGCCGGTGAGAAGCTTGACCCTCAGTTCATGGTGATTGGTCGGCCAGGAACCTACGTGGCGAGGGTGCATCCGGACGAAGAATCTCGTCGACGCGACTGGTTGCGTCGAGCTCAGGCGTACCAGGCTGCAGGCGCAGACGCCATTTTCGCAATTTGCTGGACCAAAGAACACGCTCGCTTCTTTCGCACTCAAGTGCAGGGGCCGATGATGACCATTCGCACGCTCGGAACAGAGATCAACCAGGACCGAGTCCAGTACGCTTCAGATATGATGGAACTCACGGTAGACGAACTCTACGGACTGGGCTACCAGCTGCAGATAGAGCCCACCACGATGCTCGGAGTCGCCGCCAATGCAATGGTGAGGGCAGTCGCCCTGGAAAGGGAAACGGGCCGGATCAGCAGTGTTGCGGCAGATCATGGAAACCTTTATGAGTTGATGGACTTGTGGATGAACGTGCCGGAAGTGCGGAGAATTCGCCGAACCCACGTGAAACCGGCTCGAGAGGAGTAACCATGCTCACCGGCCTCTGGACCATTGGCATCAAGGTTCCCGACCTGGAACGTGAACTCGCTTTTCATCGGAGTTTGGGTAATTCCATCGTTCTCGACGAGACTCTGGAGTTGGAGGGAGAACGTTATCGTATCCCGCTCGTCCGAATGGGCGACAAATACGTGCACCTTGCGGAAAAGATGGTATACGAGCGACTGCTAGGGCAAGCGCTTCCATTTGGTATTGCACACGTCGTTTATCGGAGCGACAGTTTTGATGAGGATGTGAAAAGAGCTCTGGCGAGCGATGCGAACCTCATCGGTGATGTGACCACCGTTTCAGCCGGGTTTGGCGAACGCAGAGTGGCTTTCTTCCGGGCTCCAAGCGGGTGGATCTTTGAAATCATCGAGATTCTGAAGAATTTGGTTCCCGAGGTATAGCGCAGTATGCTGGCTGTGGGCTTTCTTTGCATCTTTGTTGCTGCGGTTGCTGGAGGTGCTTTTGGACTTCAGTACCGCGTCATGCGCCATTACACGGTGGAGAATGCTTCGCTGCTTTCGGTCTTCATCGCAACCGTCCCCATTCCCTTGCTGGCCTGCTCCATCCTTCTTCCGGGCTGGACTGGGGCCATTGTGAGAGCCGGTTTCTCTGCCAATGCCATCGTGTTCTTCTTCGGGTTTTGCTGGGGGCTTGGGGCCATCACTTATGCTTACGGCTTCAACATTCTTGGGATGGCGCTTGCAGCGTCGCTGCTCAAAGGAATCTCCATCGCCATCGGATCGGGCGTGCCGCTGTTGCGCCATTGGCAGGAGATTGCCTCGCCAGCCCGAACAGCCACCATTGCGGGACTCGCGACGCTTCTCATGGGTACCTTTCTGGCTGGCAAAGCTGGAATCATGCGAGAGAGGGACGTTTCGGAAAGCTCCCCAACCTTTGATGAGTCGGGGGCAGTCCACCTGGGACGAGGCAAAAAGTTGTTTTGGATCGGGTTCCTGATGTGCCTATTCTCGGGTGTAGCCAGTTCTGGGGCCAACCTCGGTTTTGATCGAGCCGACGTGATCGAGCAGGCCATGGTTGAAGTTTCTCAGGTCCATGACCTGCACTGGAAAGCCACGTTGGTTCGGTGGATGCCCATGTATTGGGGTGGGATAACAGCTCTAATGTGTCTGATGGGCGGCGCTATGCTGAAGAGGGGGACCTGGAGAAACTTCTTGGCGGAAGGTTCTTCGCGCGATTTTCTTATCGCCTCTTCGATGGGAGGCGTCCATTTCCTAGCTCAGATTCCCTATGGCATCGGGGCCTTCTATTTGGGCAAACTGGGAACGACCGTCGGCTGGGGGGTGAACATAGGCATGGCATTGATTGTGGCCAGCTGGCTCGGTTTCTTAACTGGCGAGTGGAAAGGGGTTCGACGTGCGAGCACACAAACGCTGTTGGCGGCAATTACGGTGATCATTGTTGCGATTATCGTTCTCGCCTATGCGAACAGCCGAGCTTAGGGAATCCAGCAAAGTACGACAAGGTCTGTCCTCTGATTGATGAGTATTAACTTCATCCTGGGATCCCCTCCAGGTGCAGCAGACGAAACATGAACGGCATGTTTGCTAACAAAAACTTAAACAAGTCGGAAAGACTGAGAGGTAACGATGAAACTGTGGACAAGATTGTCGTTGGTCTTGTTAATCCTTGCCGCTTTGATGAGGAGTGGAGTTGAGATGATGAGTCTGTCTGGAAAATCGGATCTCACCAAGAAAGACATTGATCAGATGATGACCTCACTGTCGAATTGGGGGCGGTGGGGCAAGACGGACGAACTTGGCGCGCTCAACCTGGTGACTCCTGCCAAACGGCGAGAGGCTGCTTCCTTGGTAAGAGAGGGGGTAAGCATTTCGCTCGCCCACAATGTCATCAAAGTTAAGGAAGAGAATTCTGAACCTTTCGATCATCGAATGATTGAGACCGGGACTCAGGCGACTTCTGAATCTTCGTCCGATGTTTACTCGATTCAGTACCACGGGTATACACAAACCCACCTGGACGCGCTGTGTCATCTGTTTTACCAGGGTAAAATGTACAATGGGTTCACCCAGCAGGAGGTCTCCGCCAAAGGCGCATCCAAACTCTCGGTCATTCAGGCAAAGAACGGAATCTTCACTCGCGGCGTCTTGGTCGATCTTCCAGGTCTGTTAGGCGTTGACTATCTCAAAGGGGTGCAAGCCGTCTATCCTGACCAACTGGAGGCATGGGAAAAGAAAGCTGGAGTGAAAATCAGTAGTGGCGACGCGTTGCTCATTCGCACTGGACGGTGGGCCAGGCGCGCAGCCCAAGGTCCCTGGAACGTGGAACAAAACTCTGCAGGACTTCACGCATCGTGTCTCCCCTGGATAAAGAAGCGCGATATCTCCGTGCTCGGCAGCGATTTGGCGTCCGACGTGATGCCCTCCGGCGTAGAAGGAGTGCGAATGCCTGTACACCAGGTAATCATCATAGCCATGGGTGTTCCAATCCTGGACAACTGCGACCTGGAAGAACTGAGCAAGTCTTGTGAAAAACGCAAACGGTGGGACTTCCTTTTGGTGGTGGCGCCGTTGGCGGTGGATGGAGGAACCGGATCTCCAATCAATCCGCTCGCTACCTTCTGAAGGATCCGGAGAAACAGGAACGGTCTAGCAAATATCGGAACTCCTGATTCAAGTAGTGCGAAGGGAGCGGCCACACCGATTCCAGCCAAGAGTCGAAGGAGGGTCACACCAGCAATGCGCCTCACCAAACGTACACATCTCGTGGGAAGTGAGCAGTTCGGACTGAGCCATCCCTTGGATTGTAACTGCTATCTGATCGACTGTGGATCTGAACTCGCGCTCGTAGATTGTGGATTGGGATTGGGTACAGAGGAAGTTCTTTCGAACATAACCCGGTCGGGATTCGAAATCGAGAGACTCACCCACATCCTAATCACACACTCGCATATCGGTCACTGGGGCGGCTCAGAGACTATTCGGAAACGGACAAAGGCTCGTATTTGGGCTTCCACTCTCGGGGTGAGTTCAATGTCCAACATAGACAACGACCCCGGCATCCGCATCAACGTCAAGTTTGGACGTTACCCTTCCGGATTCGTGCCCCGGTCCTGTGTGCCTGACTCCTCTTTTTCAGACGGCGATCAAATCAAGATCGGGGATGTTGAGTTCAGGATGATACAGGTCCAGGGACACACGAAAGATTCAACTTGTTTTCTGTTTAAAGACGACTCGACTCAGTGCCTGTTCACCGGAGACACAGTTTTTTATGCAGGCAAAATTGGCCTGCTAAACCTGGAAGGATGCAGTTTAGAAGATTATCGGCGGGACATCTCCAAGCTTGCGGATCTGAATGTCGACGCACTTTTTCCAGGTCATAGTGTCTTTGTTTTGAATCGCGGCCAGAAGCACATTGAACGTGCCATCCATAAGCTGAGCGATTTTGTGTTGCCGGAAAGCTTTTTCGAAGACAACGAATTCGTGTGGGATCGAGATTACCTCAAAACTTTGACGGGATGATCGTGTTCTGAGTTGCGTTCGTTTCGGTTCGCAAGCTTGGCAAGCGATCTCAGGTGTAAGCTCGCATGGCTCGGATCAAACCTATGTTCGTTCAGAGGGCCTATTGGCCATTCTGTTGGCAGGTGATGCGCGAAATATTCGCGCGATGTCCAGCCGCTTCATGGGAGGGGCATTTCGCGAACTGCTCCGTCCTTGTGATTCTGCTTTGTGTCTTCGAGACAAGCGCCTTTGCACAATCAGAGACCAGCATCGAGCAAGCAGGCATCGCAGTGTTGCAAAAGAACTGCATCTCCTGTCATGGCGATCCGCGCATTTCCAACCTGGATCTGAGACAAAGGGAAACAATCCTGAAAGGAGGCACTCGCGGGCCTGCCGTGATCCCGGGCAAAGCCGAGGAAAGCATACTCTACCAGGCTGCTGCTCACAGCGGAGAGCTGAAGATGCCGCCTGGGCGGGCTCGGCTGTCCACAGAGGAGCTCGAGAGTCTGCAGAAGTGGATCAGCGCGGGCGCCAATTGGGTGAAGACGGCAGCGACGGTTGGGCAAAAGTCGGAGCCTTCTTGGTGGTCTTTCCGCAAACCTCAACGTCCTTCTGTACCGGAGGTCCACGACAAAAACTGGATTCGGAACCCTATTGACGCGTTTATCCTAAGGCAACTCGAGGAAAGCAAACTCACACCGGCGCCATCCGCCGACAAGCGCACTCTGCTGCGTCGGGTTTTTTTTGATCTCATTGGTTTGCCTCCTACTCCCGAGGAACTCAAACTATTTCTGGGGGATTCTTCTCCCGGCGCCTATGAGAAGGTGGTCGACTATCTACTAGCGTCGCCCCATTACGGCGAGCGTTGGGGTAAACATTGGTTGGATGTTGTTCGCTATGCAGACACCGGAGGATACCAGACCGACCTCTATTACAAAGATGCCTGGCTCTATCGCGACTACGTGATCGGTTCGTTCAATAAGGACAAACCCTATGACCGGTTTGTCCAGGAGCAGATTGCTGGCGACGAGCTTTGGCCTGACAATCTTGATCTCCACGGGAGCTACTATATTCCCGAAAAGAAAATGGAGCACATGGAAGCCAGGCTCGGTACGTCGCTTTATGCAATTAGTCCCGTTTATCACGAATCTGGCTTGGATGTGGAAAACTACTTTGACATGCAGTGGACCGACTGGGTGGATGTTACAGGTTCAGCTTTTCTAGGGCTGACCCTAGGCTGCGCTCGCTGCCACGACCACAAGTTTGACGCCATCTCCCAGCGTGACTACTTCGGGCTTCGCGCGACATTTTCGGGGAGTGACAGGGTCGAAATTCCCCTGGTCCACCGGATGGACCTATTTGACCAATGGCAGTTTTATCCGCGGCACATCCGGCTTCAACAGTTGCGGGCAGAAGCCGAGAAGATCTCGAATCAGGCCAAGCGAAGAATTGTGGACTCCTTGAAGGCAGACCTCCCAAAAGAGACACGGGAAGCTTATGAGGTCCCTGAGGGAAAACGCTCGCCCGAGCAGCAGAAACTGGCCGCCAAGTTCCAGGAAGCAATCAACCGGATCAAGGAAGAAGAAATCGTCGCCAAGATGATTCCTGTCGAAAAGGGAAAATATGAAGAATTGGTAAAGGAGATTGGCAAGGCTTACCTTCAGACGTTGAAGCCGATGCCCACCGCCACTGTACTTGGACACTCCGAAGTGATGCCAGACGTTCACCTCCTGATCCGCGGCGACTATCGGAACAAAGGGGAGAGAATCAAACCTGCGTTCCCAGCTGCGTTGCGCGACGAGAACGAGGTGATTGAAGAGACTGCCCTCCGGCCTTTAGTTCCACAGCGGAGAAAGGCGCTGGCGCTCTGGTTGACGAATCCAGGCCATCCGCTCACCGCGCGAGTGATGGTTAATCGGATTTGGCAAGGGCACTTCGGAAATGGCATCGTAGCCACGCCGAATGATTTTGGCCGTCAAGGCCAGCCACCAACCCACCCGGAGTTGCTGGACTGGTTAGCCACGGAATTCGTCAGTCGCAGCTGGAGCCTCAAACAGATGCATCGTTTGATGGTTCTGTCGAGTACCTACCGGATGTCCAGCCGCGCAAACGAGGCCAACCTGAAAATCGACCCGCAGAATCACTATTTGTGGCGAATGAATCCCCGCCGCCTGGAGGCCGAGGCGATTTGGGATTCGGTACTCGCCGCAGCGGGAACACTCAACTTAAAGGCCGACCCACTGAAGTACTTTCGACCTCTCAAGCAGATCAACCCGGCGTTGCTGAATGAATTGGGGGGTCCGCCGGTATTTCCGCCCTTGTCCCTGGATGAACGGGAGGGAGGCGACTTGCTCGAAAAGTCCCAGTGGCCTGACAGTCTGGATCCAAACGAACACACTCGGCGCGGCGTTTACGTCTATGTCAAGCGTTCCTTCTCTTTTCCGATGTTTAAGACATTCGACGCCCCGGACGCCTCATTGAGCTGCGAGCGCCGGCAGAATACCACGGTCGCACCGCAATCCCTGGCCTTGCTGAACAACGAGTTCATTCACCGCCAGGCGCGAGCTTTCGCGGTGCGGCTTTTGAGGGAAAACGGCGATCATCCCGCGGCTTGCATCGAAAATGCGTGGCTGCTTGCGTTGAGCCGTCTCCCCACTGAGGAAGAGAAAAGGAAGAACCTGGAGTTTCTATTCACACTGGAACAAAGGTGGAGGAATGACGGCAAGAAGGCAGAGACAGTGAACTGGCTTCCGGAGCAACTGCGCACAATTTTGCCCGCTCGTGCTGAGGCGTTAGCAAAGTTGTGCTTGACGATTTTCAATCTGAATGAGTTTTTGTATGTAGACTGATTAGAAAGGAGCTTGGCGATGAGCGATCTCAAGCCTAGGTGTAACGGCTGCGCGGGGGAGGGCCCTGAAGTGCGATCCCGTCGTGACTTCCTTGCCCGTTTCGGCGGAGGTTTCGGTGCCGTTGCTGCCGTCCATTTGCTGGCCAGGGAGGGTTTTGGGGAACTCCCTGCTTCGCAGCCTGTAAACCCGCTCGCCGCAAAACCGCCGCATTTCCCGGCCAAAGCGAAGGCAGTGATACACCTTTTCATGCACGGCGGACCGAGCCAGGTGGACACATTCGATCCCAAACCGCTGCTTTCCCGGCTCCACGGACAACCCCCACCCCCCAGCATCCTCAAGTCAGAGGAGAAGACCTTTTTGCAGTTTACCAAGCTCAGCGAGGCTCCGCTGCTGGCGCCCCGTGCAACCTTCAAGAAGTATGGCAACTCCGGACTGGAGATCTCGAGCCTATTTGAGAACGTTGCTCAATCTGCCGACGACCTCGCCGTGATTCGGTCTTGTTATCACGATGCATTCACGCACGGGCCCGGCGTGCAACTCATCAACAGTGGAGTGTTCCGTCTTGGACATCCCAGTATGGGCGCCTGGGCGGTGTATGGGCTCGGCAGTGAGAGTGAGAATCTGCCCGCCTACATGGTCATGGTCACCGATGGCAGCATCAGTGCCGGCGCTCCGGGTTACGGTGCCGGCTTCCTGCCCGCCGTCTACCAGGGCACCTTGTTGCGCAAGAAGGGAACCCCAATCCTAAACGCTCGGGCAGCAGCCGAGTTTGCACCGGGAGAGCAACGAGAAGTGCTCGATCTGCTGAATTGGCACAATCAGCAGCATCTTGCCAGCCGTCCTGACAACTCTGAACTGGCTGCCCGGATCTCTTCTTACGAGCTGGCGTTTCGAATGCAGACGGCGGTTCCTGAATTGACTGACCTCTCTCGTGAATCTGAATCGACGAAAAAGCTGTATGGTCTCGACGACGAGATAACTGAGCCCTTCGGGAGGAACTGCCTGCTGGCGCGGCGCATGGTGGAACGTGGTGTTCGGTTTATTCAAATCTACAAAGACGGATGGGATGCTCACACCAGTTGCGACGAGAACCACGCCAAAAATGCACGCGCGGTCGACAAGCCCATCGCTGGGTTGCTGACCGATTTGAAACAACGAGGCATGCTGGAAACCACTCTGTTGATCTGGGGAGGCGAGTTCGGCCGCACTCCCGTTACCGACGGCCAGGCCAACAGCGAGGTCCGGACGAGCGATGGCAGAGACCACAATCCTTACGGTTTCTCCATGTGGATGGCGGGTGGTGGCATCCAGGGAGGCAAAGTGATTGGAGCCACCGATGAAATTGGCTTACGGGCCGTCGAGGACAAAGTTCACGTCCATGATCTGCATGCAACGATCCTCAGCTTGCTTGGCTTGGACCACACACAGCTGACCTACTTTTTTCAGGGGCGGAACCACCGGCTCACCGACGTGGGTGGAGACAATAACTTGGCTTCACGGTTGATCCGAGCGTAACAGTCATTGTCCCGTTGAGGGATCTACTGAACCATGGATGACATCGTCGTCGTAGTCGGCTGCTTCGTCCAGCGAAGACCGAGCCATTGCAGATCAGCTATCCCAACTCAACTGACCTTCGCGCGAAGAACCGCCTGATCCAATCTCAAGCCGTAACGAACTCGTTCCCATGTCGGAACTGAAAGCCTTGTTGTTACGTTCCCATCACTCGTCTTGACGGCTTCGCTGGCAGGTTCTGGCGAACTAATTCTGACCACGACTCAAGGAGATCTCATGAAAGCAGCGGTATTCCGGGAAATCGGTCAACCCCTGGCGGTAGAGGAAGTACCCAAACCGAGTATTGGCCCCGATGAGGTTTTGGTTGAGACCCGAACTTGTGGCATTTGCAGGACGGACCTGCATATTCTCGATGGATTGGCCTATATTCCAAAGCTCCCTCATATCCCAGGGCATGAGCCGGCTGGAATAGTCGCCGAGGTTGGCGAAAATGTGACCCACCTGGCGCCAGGGCAACGAGTGGTTCCTCATCTATTTCTCACGTGTGGTCAGTGTTACTACTGCCGAGTTGGACGGGATGCCCTTTGCGGCCACGTTAAGGGAATCCTGGGAGTGACTCTTCCGGGAGGCTTTGCGGAGTATTTTGTTGCCCCCGAACGTAATCTGTTCGTACTGCCCGATAACGTACCCTTCGAAACGGGCGGATTGGTCAGTTGCGCGGTCATCACCGCCGTTCATGCATTTAGAAGAGCGCGCTTACGCCCTGGCGATTCGGCTGTGATTCTTGGCGGTGGTGGTATTGGCCAATTGCTGCTGCAGATCCTCAAGGCGGCAGGTGTGCGCACGGCGGTTACAGGTCGCTCAGATGAAACGTTGGAAACCGCCAGAAAGCTCGGTGCAGATCTGGCTATCAAGGACCGCGACTCCGGAGCCGCCAGACAAATCAAGGAATTCTCGGGAACCGACGGTGTCCAATGCGTTTTTGAATGTGTGGGAACTGCGGCAACCATGAAAGCAAGCTCCGCTTTCGTCATGCGTGGAGGACAAATCATCGTGATTGGGGAGGAAGCGGAATTTCCAGAGATCGACACGATTCAGATTGCGCAACGGGAATTGGAAATCATCGGCTCCCGAAACGGTTCCAAACAGGATGTCCTCGATTCTCTAACTATGATGGGGCAGGGATTGATCTCGCCACCGGTTGTGAAGACGTTCTCTCTGGAAGAGATCCCGGAAGCCATGGACTTCGTCAGAAGTGGCAAGGCTCATGGCCGGGTCGTAATCAGAGTGAACGCGTGAGTTTTGACCAGGGTCGGGACCAGGGAAGGCATCGGGAGATCATTTGATGTGGAGCAGGGGAAATAGGACTTCAGCCGTGAATCTGAGAAAGGACAGGCTCGCCGCAGCTTGCTACAGCAACGCTTCAGGCCAGCCTTTTCCACGCGCGTCACGTATCGGTCCCTCTTCGAAAACCAGCGGTCGCCGTCAGCTTCCTGAACTCTGAGATAACGAGTCCCACGGTAACTTTCAAATTCGGTTCGATTGGCGGAAATCTTGCCGATCCGTAGACTCAGGCCTGAAGCGAGAGAATGTTGCCGGTGTCGATTCGCTGGTCGGCATTGCCCTCGAGCTCCGGAAGATCAATACGTGCATGCGAAAGAGGGAGTCCTTCGCCCAAATTCAGGATACGCTTAGGCTCCCCAGAGGCGAGCTGTCCCTGGGGCTCGTCCACTTTCTGGAACACAGCTTTAACCCTGTCGAACCTCGCTGCCGCCTCTCCAGTCGTGTGTCGTAATGCCTCTGCGCATCTCGGAAGAGGAGCCACAACAGTGCTCGGCTGAGTCGCTATCTGCAAGGGTTGATTGAAGCCGTGAGACTGAGTCTTTCCATGACGCGACCTCCTAAACGGGAAACAACCGTCCTATTCTCAACATTAGAGTTATCGCCACATTCCCCAAGAAGTTGCTTTCTTGATGCCTCCCGGATGAGGAAATCTACCGGCGTTCCTAAACGCCGAGAGACATCAGGAGGTTAACCGAAGGAGGGCCTTGCAGCTGAGTGAGCAGGCCACTCCCGGAGGTCATCGGCTGACCTCCTGCCTCAGCCAATCCGTGTCTAGCCGGACCGACACAAAGCTGTTTGTGCCATCGGTGCCTTCGAACCAGAGTCCATCCTCATCCACCAGCGTGTGGCTCCGCATCCCAGCCAGAACGAGGCATCCGTTGAATCGGAGAGTTTTGGGGATTAACAGCGATCGCACTTGATTCCATTCCTTCACTCCGGCCATCGCCACCAACCGCCGGATCTCTGCCTCACTGTGCAGCGAAATGTAGTTACCCCGACTATTCTCTATGGTGACTTTGCCCGGGCCGCCCATCGTCCGCCGGATCTTTTCGCAGATCCGCGTCAGTTTCCACGCCCGCTCCAGGAACTCGCGGTCCGGATTCGCTTCGACAACCATCGGCCGATCCACAGGCCATTGCAGTCGCAGCAGAAGTCGCATCGTTGGGTCTTCCTCGCCACACGTCATTCATAACTTGTAACGTCAGAAGACTAGCAGCCCGAGAAACGTCGCTGTCAACCTCTGGTTTTTCGCTCTGGAACACGTTGGTTGCACCAACCCACGCCGGATTTGCATTGGACCTTTCGGATCCGTGGACGGCATACCCTATGACTTCCCTTGAGAACAAAGTTGTGACAGCTAATCCTGAAGTTGCTGTAAACACACTTCAAACCATGAAACCGCAATAATCTCTCCGGATTATCGCAACCTCTTGGCTGTTTCCGAGTTTAAGATAACGACGCGATAGAATCTTAAACAAGGAGACAAACAGATGAGAACTCGGATACTGACAACCACGATGGCTGGTGGCTTGGCTGTCTTCCTGATGCTTGGAAACCTGTCCTGGGCTGGAACCATCAATCAAAGAGAGCGGCAACAGCAGCAGCGAATCTTGCGCGGCTATCGAAGCGGCGACCTGACGCCCCGAGAGTTTCGGAGACTTGAAAGAGAGCAGGTCCACATCCGGCGCAGTGAAGCCCGCGCACGCCGTGATGGCGATTTCACTGCAAGAGAGCGGATGAGAATTCAACGCGCGCAAAACCGCGCCAGCCGGGATATCTTCCGCCAACGCCACGACCGTCAGGATTGGAGATAAACTCCGGCACAACCCGACCGGCCAGAGAGAACCGCGACCGCCTCAAACGACGGCCGCGGTTTTTTCTTTCGCCGACGATCACGTCTTCCTCACTGCCGTTGAGATCCTCGTCTTGCGGCAGCACTGGAAGCCTTCGGCCGTATTCATCTTGTTCCCGCGACCCACCCCTCCGCACGCCAACGCGTTGGCAAGGCAGTTCGCAGAAGACGCCAACAACCAACGCTAAACGACGGCGTGCATGCTGGCCCAAGCAAAAGCCCTGGGCAATTCACGCTCCTTCCGTTCCAGGCGCCTGTCAGCACGCAACGAATGCAGAAGTTGCTACGGAGGCGCGCTGCCAGACTCTTCCACTCCATCCACCCCTCTTGCCCAAGGCATTTGCTTCAACAGGACCAGCTCCCTCTTCTTGGAAATGATGAACACATAGATCAAGCAGCTAATCTGCGTATGACCCGATTGTGATTAAATCAGCAGGCCGAGCAATGCCTAAACAGTGAAGCGATAGCGATGCCAATTCACTCCAGTCCAGATGCAAAGGAAGCGCTGCGCCTTCCAGCCATTCCACGCCGTATCTGGGCGCTCGGCTTCGTCAGCCTATTCATGGATGTCTCCTCCGAGATGATCCATAGCGTACTGCCAATCTTTCTTGTTGCGAGGCTGTGGGCATGAGCTGCGGGCAAGGAACGCTGGCCTCGGTCATGACTACGTGCCTCTTGTCTTTCATTCAGGAGCTGCATTCTTACCCTCCTCGCCTTGAACCGGCATTTTCTCATCAGACGCTGGAATTCAAGAATCGGTCCCTTCCCATGGAAATCTTGCCATGCGAGAAACAGCCCTCTGTCTTGCACCCTGGAATTGCGGATTCACACCTGTTTTCCTAAGAAATCCTGCTGTATTTGCCCTTGTTGGAAAGAAAACGTAATTCCCATGTGACTTTCTCGCATTTTCCGCCCATCTTATCTAGCAAAGGGAAACTCTGGTTTCGAGTCTGTCCCCTGCCTGACACCGTTCGCGGATCGCGGCTACCGCGCGGGTAGGTCACGAGGACTCGGAACCCAACAGCGGACAGCTTTAGGGAGCGTGACAAAGTCCTATGAACAGGTTGATCTACAGCCGCATTTGGATTTTCCACCTGCTTTCGATGTTCCTTCCCGGGTGCATCCTGACTGTCTTGGCACAAACAAACACAGCGGAATTGCATGGTGTACTGACCGACCCGTCTGGGAATCGGGTCCCTGGGGCGACCATCAACGTTGAGACGCTGGACACTGGGCTAGTGCGGACTTTCACAACAGGTGATGACGGATCGTATGCTTTTCTGGGCTTGAGGCCCGGACAGTATTCCGTTCGGATCAGCGCTGCCGGGTTTCGGCCGGTCCTTGCGAAGGGCATCACCCTCACTGTAGGCCAAAAAGCAGAACTGTCTTCCAGGCTCGAAATCAGCCCGGTGATGGAAGCGGTTGAGATTCTGTCGAACACGCAGCTCCTGGAAGCCAGGAGAACTTCTGTCGCGACGACTATCGTGGAACGTCTCATCAAGAGTCTCCCCAGCGAAGGGCGCAACACCCTTCAGTTCGGACTCCTGGATTCTGCGGTCACGAGAGAAAACCAGTCGACGCTGCCACCGATACCGGCAACAGGACTCAACGTTGACGGCCAGCAAATGCGCGCGAACATGGTAACCATCGACGGCGTGGACGCGATCGACAACACCATCAATGGAGTTCGAGTAACAATTCCGCAACACGCGGTTCAGGAGTTCATTCTTCTCAAGAGTGGGTACGGAGCAGAGTTCGGCAGATCTTCTGGCGCTGCCATCAACGTCGTTTCCAAACCAGGCGGGAACACATTTCGAGGTGACGCTTTCGGGCTTCTACGTAGCCGGCATCTTTCAGCCACCAATGCCTTCGCCGGAGAGCCCGACCCAGGGGACACAAACACGCAGGCTGGATTCACTTTTGGCGGGCCACTCAAAAGAGGGAACACATCTTTCTTCACTTCCTTTGAGACCACCCAAAACAACTCCGTCGGGATCTCGACTATTGGCCGGGACAACTATGGTCTTCGGGAGATGCCCAATCCCTTCGGTTCAGGGTCATTGCTGGTAACGGCGGAGCAGGCTGCCTTCATTCAGGCCGCACCGGCAACTCTGGCTGCGCCCTATTCCGCCACAATGAACCAAGCGTCAAGAACAGCCCTATATGCAACATCTCAGGAGGCCCCAACACCTTCGCTTTGACTTCGAACCCTCTGCCAGCGTCCTTCAAAGGGCTCACGGCAGAGGCCGGCAACTACAAGAAGACTGAAGACTCCTACGTTCATTCCACCCGATTCGATCAACGGCTTTCTAACGCTCACACCTTCTTTGCTCGCCTTGGCTTGAGTTCATCGGATGTCCGCGGCAGACCGAGCAACAGCCAGACCCAAATTGATGCGCAAAACGCCTTCTCTCGAACCAGCAACTTGTCTGTGCGTGACCTCTCTGTTTCGTCTCAACTCAGCAGTTTCATTGGTCCCACCTGGCTGAACGAATTACGCTTCCAATTTGCTCGCCGTGGCCTGGGTCTTACCACGAACGGTTCTTCGGTCGCCGTCGAAATCCCCGGCGTCGCTTCTATTGGAGCAGAGCCATTTGCCCCGGTGGATCGCGTTGAGAAACGCTGGCAGCTTAGCGACAGCCTGTCTCATGTTCGGTCTTCCCATTCTTACAAGGCTGGTTTTGACTTCAACTACATTCCTGCGGTGGCCTCATTCCCACTGAACCAAGCCGGGCTGTATTCCTTTCCAATCAGCCTGAGTATCGAGTCTTCCTTGGTTGCATCCATTCTCGGTTCCCCATTGATCTCCGCACTGAAGGCGGCCGGAGCCCCTGGTTTCAGTGCTGTGCAACTGTACGGAATGGGACTCCCCGAATCGTTCGTTCAGCAGTTTGGTGGAGCCACACGCGCCACAGCCCCCTACAGAAACACTACCCTCGGCGGGTTTGTTCAGGATTCCTGGAAGCTCACCAGCAATTTCATGCTGCAGTATGGCGTGCGGTACGACGTCGAGTTCATGGACAAGAGGAGCGCCAACACTCCGCTGTTTCGGGAGGCAGAGCAGCTCTTGAACGTGGCTCAGTCTATTCCGCGAGACACCAACAACGTTGCGCCGCGGGTCGGATTTTCCTGGGACCCTTTCAAAACCGGAAAGACTGTCTTGCGTGGATCCTATGGAATCTATTACGGCCACCCGCTCACGGCACTGAATTTCCTGGCTGATGTAGTCGATGGGGCGAATTCGCCTTTTCTTGTTGCCTCGCAGCTCACAGGGGTCGAGGATCTCTTCCAAGGGACGGCGTTTACTCCAATTGGCAGGGCACTGCTCAATCCTTCACTCGGCTACAGACCCCACGAACAGCGTTATGATCCCCTGTCTCCAGCCTTGCTTGATGCCAATCTCGCGCTTGCCACCAGCCCGATTCTCCCCACCACGCTGCCGGTTGAACAAAACTTCAAGTACACGTTTTCTCAACACACTACCCTTGGGCTGGAACGTGAACTTGCAAGTGACTGGACGGTCTCGGCGGACTACAGCTTCATACGAGGCGCGCACCTCGTCAGGCCACGCAATATCAATC
>Ga0163150_10002745_pt1 | contig 26245 bp, 20 predicted proteins | sample OliLakLV19P2IB_FD_148628 | JGI IMG/M metagenome (GOLD analysis project Ga0163150, IMG submission 148628) | Freshwater microbial mat bacterial communities from Lake Vanda, McMurdo Dry Valleys, Antarctica - Oligotrophic Lake LV.19.P2.IB | ecosystem: Environmental > Aquatic > Freshwater > Lake >...
TACAAAAACTCTATAAATTTTTCCTGAAAACTAGCTGAAAAAATTATTTTCCTTTCATATATTCCAAAAAATCTTTTTGCATTTTCTTTTTTTGCTCTGCTTTGAGCGAATGTAAGTAAAGTACCGCATCATGTGACTGTAAAATAAATTCACGATCCATTTCTGCAACTTGTGGATTTACTTGCAGGGACATTTGATTCATACCCAACAACTTCAACCCTGTCAAATTCCTCACGCGAGAAAGTGCAACGTATCCCATACCAGGTATAAATGAACGAGATAGATCAACTTCAGCAGCATCCAAAGACATACCTTGTGACTTGTGAATTGTTATAGCCCATGCAAGCCGAAGTGGTATTTGTGTGATTGCTGCAAGTTCCCGCTCAGGCCCTGAGTCAGTTGAAGGGTCTTTTACGTCCCAACTCATATGATGCACTGTAAGCTCTGCCCCATCAAAAGTCCTCACAACGGGCAAATCATCTTTATTACGTTCGGCACCTCTGGCGCTCTCAGTATCTGCGACAAAATCTATCACCTCACCAAGCGTTCCATTCACATACCCCACCTCATAATTGTTCTTCACAAACATTACCTGTGCACCAACTTTCAACACCAATTTTTGCGGCGCAAGACAACTTTTCTGTAGTACCTCACGAAGTCCAAGACTACCCCGAGAACTCATAAAAAATTCCCGCTCTTCCCCTGATAATTTCGCCAATTGCTCCGCATTAATTTTATCAACATCCGCATTATGCGTATAGAGTCTCGTTGGCTTGGCATATCCTTCCACGTCTTTATTGAGCCTTTCTGTGAGATACTCAACCGTTGACTCATTGACTTCACTATTTCTAATATCATTGAGAACCCGCAAAAAATTCCGATCGTCTTGCCGATACTGCTCATCTAGATAACACACACGGACATTCATCTCTTTCCAAATCTCCGACTGCACCACAAAATCCGCCGCTACTGATTCTGTCATTCTGGCAATGTCCTGAGCTTGTCGAAGGGCTAGACCGGAATCAGCATCAAACTTTTGTACCGGAGGCAGTTGAAAAAAGTCTCCGCACAAAATAACCTGTATTCCCCCAAATGGATAATCGATTTTTTTAAAAGCACGACAAATTTTGTCCACTATATCCAACTGATGTGCATGAAGCATTGAAATCTCATCTATGACAAGCACTTTGGTATGAATAAATCGGATCTTCAAATAAAATCTTTTAAAAAGTTCCGCGATTATCTGTGGACTTATCTCATCACGAATACCCATGCCTGACCAACTATGAATGGTCGTCCCCCCAATATGTGTTGCAGCAATTCCAGTTGATGCAGTAATTCCAACTCCTACTTTATGCATCTTGAGATACTCAATATATTTATTCAGAAGATAGGTTTTTCCAGATCCTGCAGCACCGGTCAAAAATACATTGTGTCCTAACTTTAAAATATCAAGCGCTTCAATTTGCGTCATACATGTGACTAATCTTAGGGAATAGCACGGGCAATTGCAAACAGAGATTTATACTAGGTTTTACGAAAGTCCTTTGAAAGATACTAAGTCTTTTTATACACTAATTTTTTATCAGGCATTTCTTGAATAAAATTACATATATATACACATTGACACGCGCACTGTGTTAAAATATTTTCTTATGATTTTACTTGACGAAGGCTTATGGGAAATGCGCACATCCAAAGAAAAAGGAAGGGGTATCTATGCAAAAAAAGATATACCTGCAGGTATTGTATTGGGTGACTATATAGGCCGCGTTATCAGAATAAAGGATGAAGAAAAGTATGAAACAGGAGACCATTTCTATCTGATGTATTATCATCGCGCAGCAACAATCTATCCGGATCCTAAAAAGCCAGGAGTACACATCATTAATCACTCGTGCACTCCAAACACATGGATGCATACTTATCGTGGACATACACTGTATTTTGCGCTGCGACGTATATTTGCAGGAGAAGAACTAACAGTCTCATATAATCTTGCACCTCTTGATAAAGATTGTGACCCATGTACGCATCTGTGTCATTGCAAAAGTATTATCTGTAGCAACACCATGCATATGACTCAAGAAAAAAGTGATCGATGGAATGAATTTGAAGAAGCACAAGCTCAAAAAACGGTGCGTGAAAGTGTCAAAATAAATAAAATGCTCCCGCTTCTTGATTCATATCCTGAAAATATTCCAGACCACCCAATCTACACATTATTTGGAAATCCTAAAAAAGAAGCATATAGGATGCATGACAAAGTTCTCCCATCCAAATCAAGTATTCGAGAAAGAATTCGTGAGACCGGCCAAACAATTATATTTCCGGCCCTCAAAATTCATGTGCTTGGAGTGACAGATGACCTAATAGTGTCAACTCGTGTTGATTAAAAAGTGAGATGAGTTATTCGGCGAGTTTTTCGTCAATTATTTTTTTAAAGTCTGCAAAGGGATACGCACCAATAAGCGGTGTTCCGACAATCACTCCTGTCGCTGTTGATTTTCCAATAAAAAATGACGGTGTAGCAGAAGCACCGACTGCTGTTGCATCAGACATATCCTTTGCAATTTCTTCTTTATACGTATCACTCTCAAGACAGGTCGTAAAAGCTGCAGTATCAAGCGCAAGATTTGTTGCGATCGTCAATAATTTTTCTTTATCAAGTCCATTGCCGTTTGATGTAGTTCTTTTATAGATTTCATCATGATATGCAAAATATGAAGTGTCGCCACCTTGGGCTCGCGCACAATTTGCAGCTACAGCCTCAGTTGTTGCCATAGGATCATGAAACGACAATGGCATATCCCGATACACCATCTTCACTTTTCCGGTATCAATATATTCTTTTTTTATTTCAACGAGTGACTCATCAAAAAATCTTTTACAGAATGGACATTCATAATCAGAAAATTCCACAATAGTTACCGGTGCATCCTTGTCCCCCAAGACAGGATCATCATCAATTGATACTTCTTTTGGACTTAAGTCTTCGGCTGGTTCTGCAACAGGCGGTGTTGTATCAGCTTGCGCAGTAGTAGTATTTCCTAATATCCCACCACTTTCTAAATACTGTACTCGAGTCCATAGTGATCCAAGGGTAAATGATGACAAAATAAGAAGCGTTACTAAAATATGCGTCATAGTTATCTTTGAAAGAAATGAGGGGATAGTAAAATTAAATGATACTTTTTTACCTGTCATGTACCTTATTGTAGCAGAAAATACATACACTATTCCATGCATAAAATAAAGACTTTTTTTTCATATTTGCTTCGGTATAATGAGTAACTCCGTCTCGCAAAACTTCAGTACCACAGGTTCTCATGCAAGGGCTTTTGTGTGTCTGAATCGTTGCGAATCGGAGTTCATTGACAAGCGAAGCACCGATGTTGGAGGGAGAGTCAACTCAAAAGCTCTCCAGAGTTGAGTCAGGAGAAGAACGTTGATTCGGGTTCAGCGATGGTCAGACAGCTTGCGTCGTTCGGCGCACTTAAGCATCTTGATCATCATACTCGTATTTCCACCGCTTGGTGCCAGAATGGGCACAAGCGAGAGGCAAACGGAAAGACCACTTACGGAGGTCGCATCCGAGAGTGGGTTGTTCAAGAACACCGCATAAGGTCTTCGGTTGCTCCAAGACCCGTCTACTATGCTCGATTAGCTTGGTGTGGCTTGCTAAAAAAGAGCAGAAAACCCTCAGTATCCCAAACATAGCCTGTAATGTAGAAAATCGCCGAAAAGACCCTCAAGGTATTTGCGCTCGGTTCTAAGCTTTTGGGGGAAAGAGCCATTTCTAGCCCTAATTTAGTGAAATATCTTCGTTCGAATCCTGTTCTTTTAAAGAAATGATCTACTTTGAGAGTTTATTGGAGATTAAGTTGTCTGTCTCTCAGGCTAAATTTTGAGTTCACACCTTTGAGGATTTTGAGTCGTTCTTCCGGTGTTCCAAATTGGAGAACGTGGAGGAGATATTCTTTGAGCATCTCAGTGTGTGTTTCAGTATATTCTCTTGGGTTTTGGTCACCTGTATTATGAGGAGTAATTTCAACTTGAGGTATATATTCACTAATTACGTTTGCTTTGAAATGCTGTAATCGTTTCACTTCTACTTCGAACTCCTGCATCAGGTATGAAGTATTCAGTTTGATTTTTGGGAGATAACCGATAAGCTGTTTAATTAACTCTTGCTCGGTAATGTAGGGTTCAGGGCAGTCGTATTTTTTAATCCGATTACAATGATAATAAATGTGAGAGTTGATGATATTTGCTTTTGTTCTTCGATATTTAAGTTCAGCAGTCACACTTCCACCGCATGATCCACAGATACATATTTTCTTGAACGGAAACAATTGCTTGTTCCATTGCCTCGGTGCAACTTGAAGTTGAATCTGAACTCTTTCAAATAATGCTTTTGTGATGAGCGGTTCATATGTCCCTTTGTACCATATGTTTCCGTACTGAAATTCGCCGTAGTAAAAGGCATTTTGGAGAGCAACATAGATTTTACTTAGAGGCATCTTGCACCCGCTTTTTGTAGTGAATCCAATATCGTCTAACCATTTCTTTACCATTCGCCCCGAGAAGCCTTGATCCGCAACTTTATGAAATATCTGTTTAATGATTGGAGCTCGTTCAGGATCAAGTTCAACCGTTGAGATGCGATTTACCTTCAACACATTCCGATAGCCAATTGGTGCAACTCCTGGTCTGATCCCAATCTGGCATTTGTTCCGTAGTCCTCGTTTAACATTAACCCCTCGATTATCATTCTCCAGCTTTGCTTGTGAGCAGAGAATCATGAGAAGGAATTTTTCATTGGGATTGTCAGTAAAAGATTGGGAGTAGGTTTTGATATGAGTCAGCTTTCCCTGATCCATTAAATCAACGATTCGTCCCAAGTCTCCAGCGTTTCGAGATAATCGATCAGGAGCCCATGTGAGGATGCTGTTGTATCTTCCTTCGATAACTCCACGGAGCAGATTGTTAAACTCTGGTCGCTGTCCTGATTCTTTGGCTGAATGGCTTTCTGTAATTGTTTCGGTAATATCGAGTCTCTCTCGCTTAGCAAGAAGTTGCATTTCTCTGAGCTGACCATCAATGGACATTGCTTGTCGCTCATCCGATTCGCTCGATTTGCGGGCGTATAAGCAGTATTTTAGCCTGGTATTATCCTTCATCAGGACACAAGGTACCGGGAAGGGGCGAGGAAGTCCAGATGCAAGAAAATTCATTTTTGCAGCTCTAGTTGGTGTATTACCCTTGTTAATTTATATGTATTTCCATGTTTTAACATTCCAAGATATGAAGCCACTGATTCTTTTGTTCGTTTATGTTTTAAGTTTCTAAACATTCTCCGTTTGGTTGTTGTCCTTAATACCCGATGATAGGGGAAATGAATCCACCCTAAGAAATCAATTCCGGATGTAATTGGTTTGATAAAGAGTTTTTTTGGGTGCAAGGTTAACTTTAATTTTGTCTCCAAATAATCAGAAATTTTTGGGACGAGATTTTCTAAATATTGCCTGTCTTGGTGCAAGATTACAAAATCGTCTGCATAACGAATGTAGAAATGTACTTTTAGCTCCCGTTTCATAAATTGATCAAATTCGTTCATATATACATTGATGAGAAGCTGACTTGTCACATTACCAAGTGGAAGGCCAATATCAGTTGCGTTCCCTGTGTAGAAGCTATCTATAATCTGATTTAGCAACCAAAGTATATTCTTATCCGAAATGTGATTGCGTAAAATTTCTTTCAAAACGCCATGATCTATATTCGCAAAAAACTTTTGTATATCGCCCTTTAGTACCCAAGCTGCTTGTGTATTGTTTTGTGAAGCTTTTCTTCCAAAGGCCTGAAATCTCCTCATCGCGCGATGGGTTCCTTTGTCATTTCTACATGAGTAGGAATCGTAAATAAACTTTTTATCAAAATATGGATATAGAACTTTATAGACAGCATGGTGAATAATCCTATCTCGCACTTTTGCTTTATGAATGTCTCGGGGTTTTGGGTCATTAATCTTAAAGGCGTAATATAATCCATGTCTGTAGCTTTTTGTTTCAAGTTCTTTTTGAAGACTCAATATATTGTCCATAAAATGGATTGAAAACTTATTTATATCTTTCCGTTTCCTTTTACCACATAAAAATTCCTGCCATGACAGCAACAGGTTCTCAAGAGAGATGATACTATTGTAGGTACTATGACATCTCCCATTTCTGGCCTGAGTAATACTTCGATTCTGAATCGAATCAAAGATGGATATTTGATTTGGATGAATATTGTTCCGCATATTCCTAAAACAGCTCGTTATACGATCGGTACTCGTATAGAAAATAAATTTCTTAACCTTTTAGAACTTGCGTATGCGGCTTACTTTATTGAGAAAGAGAAGAAGGAAGAAAAAATATCAATGTGTATTTTTGAGTTGGATATTCTTAAATTTCTTATTTCCACTTCATGGGAGGCAAAATGTATATCTCATAAGCAATATGAGGAAATCGCAGTTAATCTTGATGAGGTTGGTAAGATGTTGTGGGGTTGGAAGAAAAGTTTGGACCCAGACAAGAAAAACCGCGCTAGGTAAGCGCGGAAAAGATTACACTTTCGGAGACTGAAGACAAACTCGTTGTTAGGATTCCACTTGTTGTCAGGTTTCGCCCAATTGTCGTTCAACCACAGACCATCCTCATTCCGTTCCAGATTGAAGACATTAGGATTGCCATCCGAGTCGGTATTGTATGACTTGCCATCTTATGCCACTGCTTGCTTAGTCACCAAATAATGAAGAAGCAGAGCTGTATTTTATTTGTGATATAAAATCACTGAGCAAATCACACCAAGTTTCTTCTTTTTTATGACATCGTGTATATCGCTCCGCAAAAAGCATGAAGCCGTCTGCGCTCTCAATCTACATATGCCAGAAAGGTCTCAAAAAACCGTAGCCTTTTGATATAACCTATCTAAATCATAGTATAGCAAAAAAAATTCGGCCGACAAAAAAAGAACAAAGTGTCAAACAATCAAAGGGTCAATATTTCAAAAGATTTTTCAAAAGTGAAGCAAGGGTCTAAGGTTTTTGAGTTTCAGACTTGCGGAGACTGAAGATAAACTCGTCGTTAGGACTCCACAGGCTGCCAGGTAACGCCCAAAAGTCGTACAACCACAGACCATCCTCATCCCGCTCCAGAATGAAGACAGACGGATCGCCATCCGAGCCGGTAATTTGCTTCATACCAACACAAACCCATTTTCCCATTTGTTGATCAGTATTTTGCAGTCTATATTGTGGGCCAACTTCAGCAGGGCAAAAATATAATCCCAATTCTTGTGCTCTTTCATATATTTGGTCAGTCGTTGGATCACCAGAAAGTCCCATTTGGTTTAGTGTTAGTATTACTGTATCCAATATTTGAGCTACGGGGAGTGTAGTAAAATCTGGATTATTCATCATATTCTGAGCACGAGAATTTACATGTCCAGCTTGTTCCAGTTCACTCTGAAGTTGCTCTTTTGTCTTTCCGCCAATCTCAATACCTTGCCTTCGTATTTTCCCTTCTGGAAAAGAGGTATAGATATGTTCGACATTCGCCTCAGTTAGTTTGTCAAAGATTCCAGGTACAAGAGGTCCAACATAGGCTCTTGTATCAGGTTTTACTTCTGATACGTTGTGAGCAATTTGTGAAGATTCACAAGCAAAAACAATCGGCATGTCTTGCTCGGGATTTCTTGCCACCAGCAGTTTTTTAACTTCATTGGTAAATGCTTCAGGAACTGGTCTTGTAACACCATACATAAAATCAAGTGGCTCTCTATCTAAACGGTGAGCCCCAAGGTCAAATCCATAAATAGTTTGAATATCTTCAGCAAGATTTCTTTGGTTTCGTAACTCCTTAATTCGCGGATCTTCTTTGTAACCGAAATATTTGATAGGTCTATCAATGGCGTAGAGAAATTTAAGGTCATCACTAGTCAATGGTTTATTCTCACCCATTTTACGATCAATAACAGTCAGAAGTTTTGTATCTGCATCTGTCGCAAAAAACGCCTCTCCGCCGGGAAGATATTTTAATTTATCTCCAATGACAGGTGATGCTTTTATATAGTCATCAAGATTCTCTTCCCACTCCATGCCACGGACTTCCGTAACGCGATCTTCTTCAGATACGATGACCACACGAGGATTTGCTTGGTTGCCATCTTTATCACGAGTATAGTAAATATGTAATTCTGCGCCATTATCTAAATAGTTTCCTTGTGCAGTTTCTGATCCTGCAATACACCAACCTGTCCCTTTTCCCACAAGCGTATCTGCTACACCCTTTCCCGTATGACCTTTTTGTTTTGAAAAAGTAACCCAGCCGCAACTATTTCCTCCTGTTATTTGCATTTCCTCGTCTGTAATAGGAGGAATATACTCCTGTACCCAACCATATGCTGCGCGAAAGTCTTTTTTTTCAAGAGCGTCTAAAAAAGATGGTCTGACCCCTTCGGGAATATCTAGATTATACCCCCAATAAATAGGGTTGTTGTCTCCTTGGGCCTTATAGGCTGAGGCGATGAACTTCAAACCGTTTTCATTTACTTCAGGAAACATTTTAACCGAACGTTGTTTGCCACTCGGACGCTTTGGAAATCTGCCTAACTCTACTACTTTCCCATCTGGGCCTTTTTCGGTCTTTTTATATCGTTCAAGTCCGAGCATCCCCGCAAATGCCCAGTATTTAAGATAATCTGGTAAGTAAGAAGATTTTACAGATACAAGATAATCAATCCACTCCTCAATGCTTCCTTCTTGATCCTCTTTCGCTTGAGCAAGATGTTCGTGTTTGATTATTAACATTTCTTCTTCGGTTAAATCCTGCCGATCGCCAGCCCTGCCTTGATTACGAACAAATTCAGTCTGTCTCGTCCAGTATTGTTCCAAATGTGCGTATTCCTGGCTGCTATTTGTATTTTCTTGCTCACCTTCACTCTCTGGGTTTTTTGGTTTTGGTAGTTCAATGACATACTTTTCAAACAGTATTCTTTTAAGTCTTGAAACAGCCTTGACTCTGGCATCTCCTTCAGGGCTATAAATAGTTTTTCTTAATCTATCAAGGTAGTTTTGAATTCTTGCGCCTGGGTCACGAGGAACTGCTTTTTCAGTCAATCTCATTGTACGGTTCGCCGCATGTGTGACTTCTTTGCTTCCAGAAAGTTTGGAATATCGCTCACTCAAAAATACTTCCCCTAGATTATCTGGATTCCCTTCATTCATAACTAAATTATATCAGTTTTCCTCGTTTACGCATATCGCTAAGTTCGTAGGTTGTTAAAGAGCAAATTAAAACACACATCGTTATTCTGTTTATAATTTCGCTTAATTGTCTTTTTTCTCCTGAGCGCGATTGCTCACGCCCAGTCGGAAAGAAGACGATCGTTACTTTCCCAGATCGATCTGTTGGCCTTTGCCAAAATATCCACCTTTGACTAAGAGCTTTAATCCAGTCGCGTCTTTTGGGATATCGAATACGATATCACCAGTCACGTTGAGTCCTGGCTGAACTTGCTGTAGGAATAAGTCAACTTTTCCTTGAGCCATTCCTTTTGCTGTTTGGCCGTCAATTGAGCGGTCAAATGTTCTTCCTTGACTATCTGTAAGAGTAATCATGGAACTATCAATGGTCTTTGTCTCTTTAGCCTTGTTTTCAATTTTCAGACTAATGACATAGAACAGACCTTGAGCATCCTTCTTGGTGTATTGATTTCCAAGACTGGCTGCTGTGGTCACATCAGTAACAGTAAAAGCGATGTCGCCGTCCTGTACTGTTTCACCAACTTTAGCAATTGGTTTTGCCTCATCTTGTTTAGAGTCAGTACCTGATTGGGAAGTGCCAGAAGTACTACTTCCAGATTTACCCATAGAGCCAATGACTCCTATAACGATGAATATGAGTAGGATGATTCCGCCCCATTTAAGTAATTTCTTCATATTTTATCACCTCCCTTTTCAGGCTATTTGCTAATTGTAGCTTAGCAAGATTATATCAGCTCTTGAGCGTAAATGCTAAGCCTTATCTAGCAATTTATTTACTCCCAAATTTTTCAATTAAACGTCTTAGTTTTTTAGTTGTGAAGAAAAGCCGATCAATATAGATCTTGTCGTGAGTGATAAGGTAGCGATAAAAATATCGTTCGCATCTGCTGAGGAGTTTCACGGCCTTTTCCTTTTGGATATTTCTTTCCATCAAGACACAAGGTGCCGCAAAGAATCTGGAAGTCCAGGCTGAAGATGCTATAAGGACAAATCAGTTTAGAAAAGTTGTTTCAGTGGAATACCGATGGCTTTGGCAATTTTCTCCAAAACCTCTAAAGAAGGTCCATATCGACCTTGTTCGATATAGCCCATATACGCACGGCTAATACCGATCTTATCACCAAGTTTTTCTTGGCTTAAGCCCATTTCCTTTCGGCGTTTCTGTATTCGCTTGCCCAAAAGCTTGGGTAGCTTTGCATTCTTTCGCATACTCTTATTCTCCAAAGAGATGCTTGGGTTATCCACAATGTCACACTTAGCAATTAGCCTTGAAAACGGTCGTATTTTATGCTAAGTTAGACTAAGCAATTTACTTATGACAGGAGGTGAACAAAATGGGATTATTCGGAAATAAAACAGATAGGAAGCTTTCTTTTGCTTTAGGTGGGTATAAATTTACCGCTAATGATGACTATGTTTCCTACCAAAGCATGTATGGAAAGTCTTTCAGAGTACTCAGAAAAGATATCGAAAGTGTCAGTCTTGATAAAGGTGGAATGGGTAAAAATATCATTAAAGTAAATGGCAGAGGAACAATTCTTGCTGAAGTTGAATTGCCTAAGCCTTGGTCTGAACAAGCACAGGATTTTATTAGAAAAGAAGCATTGGGAGGAAGCTCTCAGCAGAGTTCTGTTTCTGGCGTAGAAGATTTGGAAAAGCTAGCTGAACTGAGAGAAAAAGGCGTTATTACTCAGGAAGAATTCGATAAAAAGAAGCAACAGATCCTAGGGATCTAGTACTTCATATCAAGCATACCGGCAGTGTATGGTTTCGATATATCTCGCCATTCTCCTGTAATTTTGTCATATGAGTAATGAGGTTTATCCTCAGTTTTAATTCTAAATGGATAATATGGTTGATCGCTTTCTATAATTTTGCTTAATCCAATTGTAAATGCATCGGCCAAATCATCATGTTTTGTTGAGTGAATGTTAAGTAATTGGTTTATGAGAGTTTCTCCTACAAATTCAGGAATGAATACTTTGCCTAACTGTACATATGGAGAAACGAGTCGTAATCGTGAGGCTTTATCAAGATGACCAACTGATACTGGCTCAGCCATGAGTTTTTCTACAAGAAATAATTGTTGTACTACTGCGTCTTGGTATCCAACACTCTCTACAAAAATTCTAGGTATAATACCAAATGTTTCTTTTAATTCGGCAGCTAATTTCTTAATTGCTTCAACTGTTTCTGGAAAGTCCAATTGTTTATTTACAATATTCGGTAGCACATAAGCCTGAAGTGTTTTATCGTATCCTGTTACGTACATCGGAACCATAGCTGTAAAATCTCGTCCATCACCTTTTTTAATGGCAAGATCAATTGCAATTAAAATTATTCTTGGCCTCGGCACTTCTCTTGTTGGAAGAGTAAAGTTGTACTTTTTAATCCATGCTCTCTGTATAACTTGTTGGTCATCGGGGACAATTTGTAGGAGATATTCTCGTTCAAAAGAACCAATATCAATTGTTTCACGCCTAAGCTCGTCAATTTTCTCCTGTGTAAACTTTTGAGGCCAGAGAATAACACCGTCCTCATCAACAAGCGGAAATTGAATAAATACGCTATTTTGTCCAACGTCATTATCGTACTCCTTCAGCTTCATCATTAATGAGTCTTCGTGGAGTAGATTCCCAACCACCACAATTCTTGTTCCAATGTCTCCAAGCGGTTTAATTTCACTGGTAAACCAACGATAAATACTTTGTCTGTTATCGAGTGTCTTTACTGAGTTAATATCCTCTACATCATCAAGAATAATTAAATCCGGTCTGTATGGGCCGTGCCTTAATCCTCTGATACTTTCTCCAGTAGATACAACCGTAATTCTTGCTCCGTATCTTGTTAACTCGATTGAATTTGCACTCCATTCACCTTTACCATCGGTAAATGGTCCAAAATCTTTTTTTAGAAGCTCGTTTGATTCCAACTCTCTTCTTATATTGCTCAAGATTTGCTTACACTGGCTTTGTGTTTGGCTCACGATAACAACAAACTTTTTCTGTTGCTCACCAGTAATTGCCCAGATTGGGTATGAGTTACTTATAATAGTTGTTTTACCTGAACTACGAAAAGCCATAATGAATACTTCTGGACAATTACTTTTCTGTGTAAGATTAAAAATCGTTTTTTGAAAGTCAGCAGTTGGATATTTTACATACTCACTAAAATACATATGAAAGAAGAGAATATGGCTTTGCCGTGCTGATTCTCTCCGAACAGACTGATCTGCAAATAATTGGTCTAATATAGTGTTATTCATTTTCTATTTTTTGCACCTCTGGTTTAATGATTCCTGCCATGAGCAAAGCTTTCCTGACAGAGTCTTCTTGTTCTGCTGTTAGCATCGGATCTTTCATTTGACTTGAAGTAATCTCGACCTTAGTAAGGTACGCAGGGTGATGGTGTTTTAGCCAAAATATTATTGCTGTCATGTTTTTATCCTTAATGGCACTCATTAGTTGTGACTCTGCCATATCGTTTACTAAAAGGCTTCCATCGAGTAATGCCTGGTCACTTTGTTGAGTAAATTCCGCATCTTCTTTTCTCCAGCGATAGTAGGTGGAGCGGCCAACACCGCATTTCTCGCAGGCTACTTGGACGATTGGAGTTTTCTTCAGTTGCTCGACCAGCAGATCCTGCTCAACCTTTATACGATCTCTGACTGTAATTTGGTTATCTTTGTTTTTCATAGTTTTTTAGCTTTTTTGTTGGTAACTTTTTCAAAACGATCAATGATCACTTGGCAGTATTCTTGATCAAGCTCTATCCCCAAACATCTGCGTTTGGTCTGCTCACAAGCCATCAAAGTAGATCCTGATCCCAGAAAAGGGTCATATACCCAATCATCGGTTTTTGAGCTGTTCAAGATGAGGTTTCGAAGTAATCCAACTGGTTTCATTGTTGGATGTAGTGGACTCTTGTTTGGCTTCGGGTAAAACAAAACACTTTTATCTTGTGATTTCTGGAATGCATGTCTGCCATACCAGCCGTACGCAATTAATTCATGTTGTGGAAGATAGTTGAGTCGTCCAAGTACAACATGATTTTTAACCCAGATAAGAAGCTGGGCAAACTTGAACCCTTCATCAACTAGTCCTTCACGCATAGCGAAAAGCATCTTGTCAGAGTTAAAAAGATAATAGCTATTCTTTTCCGCCAGATACGGTTTCACTAAGTTAAGCCACCCTTTGGTAAACGCTCTATATTCTTGGTCAGTCTGTTCGTGGTCATTGGCGATAATTTTCGACTTACTAATCTGATTAAAGTTGATCTTATTTTCTACGTATCCAACACCGTAAGGCATATCAGTAAGGATTAGAGAGATTTTCCGATCACTTAGAAGTTTTCCCACCATTACTGGATCTAATGCATCACCGCAGACGAGATAATGTGAGCCTAGTTCAAAAATGTCATTCTTTTGGATTAACATACGTTGCCTCCTTTCCAGTCAATTGCTGATATCGAGCAACGATTACATCGCAAAAAACAGGATCTATTTCGCATAAGAATGCTCGGCGTTTCAGTTGTTCCGCAGCTATGAGCTGACTTCCTGAACCACCAAAGAGATCAAGAATGATGTCGCCAGCCTTGGTGCAACGTCGAAAGGCTTTTTCGTATAACGTCGGGGGCTTTTGTGTTGGATGTTCATAGTCTTGCCCAGCAACACGCTTCGCTAGCCAAATATCAAAAAGATCCATAATGTCGTCAGTTAATCGGTTACCCGTGCCAACTTCTTTATTCAGGACTTCATTGAGGTTATGAATGGGAGATAAGTAAGGATTACCCCTAGTTCCGTATATGCAGGGCTCAAAGCATTTATTGAAAGCTATCTGAGGAGTCATGTTGGCATTATTTTTGATCCACAAACACACACGCTTCTTATCGATTCCGAGTTCGTTAAACAATTCTTGGAACATCCAAATATACGACTGATCACAAAAGGAGAAAACATGGCAGTCTGGATGTGTATGAGCTAAACCATTCTGAAACACAGTTTTGAGAAATGCTCGGTATTCGTTATCTGGTTTTTTATCGTTTACTTTTTTACTCCCATACGTGCCTTTATTACCAACGCCTTTGTTGTAGTTGAGATCTATATTGTAAATAGGGTCAAAATGCAGAATGTCGGCTTTATCTGAGCCCATAAGTCTTGCGACGACTAGCGGATCATTGTTATCGCCACAAATGATTCGATGAGAGTTAAATTCTCCAAGGTAAATGAGGTCTCCTGATTTTGTTCTTGGAGTTTTTATTTTCGCTGCTTCTTTTTCAGCATCGAAGTCATCATCATCGATTCCCAGTGCATCATCAAAAATATGAGTGAAGTCAAGATTATCAAAGCCAGATTCCAGAAGCAATTCGATATCAAAGTTTTTTAGAAGTTCATAATCCCAATCTCCAGATACTCGATTTAAGGTTAAATTTAGCCGTTTCTCTTTTTCAACATCACTGATATTGATGAAGTTTACAGGTACTTTTTTATATCCTAAATCTTTTGCAATCTTGAGCCTAAAATGTCCAGCTATAACAGTTCCATACCGCGACTTATTGCTGTTTGCAAGGATTGGTATAAGAAAACCATTATCCTTAATACTTTTTGTAAGGTCGCTAATTGATTTCTCGCTCCAAAGGCGAGGATTGTAGGTGGCTGGAATTAAATCAGCGATTGGTACTTCAACTGTTTGAATTGATATGTTTTGCATACCAATATTATCTCAAGGAGTATTTGTTTGGTCACGGTCGAGGTATTCCAAGAAGTTGAGTCAATTTATTGGGATAAGACTTACCTCATGCAGTGATGGGAGTTGAAAGTTATTAATTATTGAATAATATTTTCTTCGGACTGTACCTGGCTTACTCTTTAACTTTTCAGCGACAATCTCGAAGATGGGATTAATATTAAATGAATTGGGCTTTGAGATTTTTTCCTCAATAAGATATTTCTCAATAGTTAAATATACTTCTAAGCTATCTGGCTTCGGAGCTTTTCGACTTTTTTCATTTCCTTCAATTTTAAATCCTTTAATTCTTGAAAGAGTTTGGTAACCTTCCTCAGCCTGTTTTTTTAAATTTGCCACCTCTTTATTTGTTAATTCAGGAGTGTACTTTATGTAAACTCCTGTTTCAGTAATTGGATCTCTCGGAGATGTGACAAGTAAAACTTTTGAACTTCCAGGAAATGACATGCTTGTATGACCCAATACGTATACTTTGAGTAATTCGAAATTCAGATTAAAATTGTGGAATTTTTCAATTGAGTCATATATTGGTTCGAATAGCTTCTGCCGAATGACGAAATCTAATCCAAAATATTCTTCCATCTGTCTCGTTACTGATTTCGTTCCACCTTTTGATTTGTTGCGTAATGTATCTGCCAGTTGTTGCATATTCTTCCGCTCCCATAAAATAATCTCAGTAGCTGATCCAATGCCGCTCGAGGGGAGTACAAGCTTTTTTCTGAGGTGCTGGATGAGAACTGCAAAAAAGAAGCTATTTACCAACAGATAGTTGCGCCAGTCCTCATGGGATTTTGTTTTTAAAATGTATTTCTCGAGTTCTGCCATATAAAGTTCTTAACGTTATTGTGAATATTGTTATATCCACCCAAATAGCTGAAATGTCCCGGTAAATTCGGGAGCTTTATATTCATCAGTCATACAACCAGATTCTTTCAACAAATAAACAATGTATGCATAAAACATAATATCCGCGACAATGGTATGTGTAATCCAATCCGAATAAATCAGCCCACTCATAGGAATATTATCTCCATGTACAACTGAATTTCTCAGTTTATAGAAATCCCAGCCCCACCAAGCGGCAACACTTCTTGTCTGACTTTTCTCGTTATTCTTTCCATACCGCCTAATAGCTTTAATAAAATTGTCTCGGACGACTGTTTGATCAATTTTATCCGAGAGAAAGCCAGCTTTATCTCTAACATTAGGGATATCAAAAATAATTTCAAATGCAGTCGCCATCATAACAGCTCTAAAGAGTGGAGAGATTGACCCATTTTCTAGATGGGCTAGTCGAAACCATTCGCTAGATCGTAATAATCTATTCTTAAACTCTTCGTGTTCTTGAAGAGTAAGAAGCTTATTAATTGCTTCAAGCACATGCTTGTTTAGATTTTTGAAAAACCCACCAGTAGACCAAGGTTCCTGAAAGTGAATTTCATCTAAAGTCCATACACCGCTCGTCATACTTCCAGATTTAACAGCAATATCTTCAGTTCCAGGTATAAAGTTCTGAGAAACCATGTCAAAGATATCGCTACTTGGAGGGCCAATACTGCTGTTCCTGTTTGCCAAAGCGATCCTTGATTGTTCGCCGATACATAGGAAGCACAAGATATTACGGGCAAAGTTCAATTCCTGATACTCTTCGGTGGTTAATGGTTCAAAGTAGTTCTTATCTTTGTATGAAGCAATGCTGATCGTTTTTACAGGTTTCTGGTGTTTATCGACGTAACACTTTACGTACTTATCCAAATACGTCTTAGTGTCACCGTCACTTATGACTGAGGTATCATATTTCCAAAAAATAGCATTGCCAATCTGAATATCTGCAATTTCTAGCCAGGGAAGCAAGGAAATTTGTTTATAGGATATACTCATACCTTCCTAATTATATCGTATTCAGAATAATGGCTGGAAGCTATAAATATATCAAACAATATCACCTTGTTCTAAGACACTCCTTTTTTATAGTGTCTCATTTGTCTCATTTTTGATACAATTAGCCTGGAGTTGCCTTCTGGAATGAGACAGTGTTATAAGGACAGTTGGGTTCCAGACCTAGGTGCTCCGCCAGTAGAAATATAAAGTAATATTAATACTATGAGCAAAGAACGATTTAAGGTACCTACAGCAATTTTTGGCGTCTTATTAAGAGATGACAATGAAATTCTCCTATTAAGAAGATTCAATACCGGATATGAGGATGGAAACTATAGTTTGCCCGCTGGTCATATTGATGGCAGAGAGTCTTTATCAGCAGCCTTAATCAGAGAAATGAATGAAGAACTAGGGATTGTTATATACCAGCAAGACATAGATCTTGCATTACTCATGCACAGGAATGCCGATGATGGTGAGAGGATGGACGTTTTTTTCCTTATTAGAAGATGGACAAATACTCCTCAAAACATGGAGCCTCATAAAGCTGATAACCTGTCTTGGTTTCCAATAAATCAATTACCACACAACACTATTCCTTTTATCTTAGAAGCGATTGAAAAAATAGCTAGCAAAAAGAACTATTCTGAATATGGGTGGAACAATTAAGAATCTAGTGTACGTTCTTGTAAACAGTTCTCTCTAAAAACAGTAACACCTTTCAGTTGCAAGGAATATGCTAACCAAAGTGTTTCTAGAACGTCATCTACAGTAGCGTTATTACTTAAATTAATTGTTTTAGAACTTGATTCATCCGCAAATCTCTGAAATGCTTGTTGAATTCTCATGTGGTCCATATGAGAAACTTGAGTGGCAGTAGCTAAAAAAGGAAAATTTTCTAAATCTTGATGGATAAATTTATTCTCGGGATTATAGATACTTCCGATTAATCTAATATAGCTTGATAAATCAGAAATTTCTCTTATAGCTCTCAGGATTGTATTATAAATAACTGGTGAGGGAGCGCCCTCGGGATTATAACCCTGTTTCCATTGGACTAACTGATAATATGGTTCAAAACTAGTAGAAGTACTGGCTAATTGACTACTTGTTCCAGTAGGCGGGTATGCGGTAGTCGAAGCATTACGAATACCATTTTTTAAAATATCTCCATAAACTTGATTCCAATCATTTTCACTTACAATACCACATCTCAAATGATCTTTTCTTCTAACCCAGTTTTCATTCGTATATTTACTTTGAATAAACACCGGAAATGCCCCTCGTCTTTTTGCTAATTCTACAGAAGCTTTTTTGGATGCAAAGTCAAAAAGCTCACCTATCTCTAATGCAAGTTTCTCCGCCTCCGGTGAATTATAAGGAATCCGTAGATTCATAAGCAACCCTGCGAAACCAGTAATTCCCACCCCTATTCTTCTTTTAGCAGCAATTAACGATTTCTGAAAGAAATCATTATCTATGGTGGCCTGAACAGTATTATCTAAAACACGTGTCATGATCTCAACGGCATCAATGATTTTCGCATAGTTGATCGAATAGGCACTCTCCGTACCATCGGAGCTACCTACCTCAAACATGTTAGTAACGTTAACATAGCTAAATTGACAAACTTCCCCAGGAGCCATGGCGACTTCTGCACAAGGAGCTGTGCTGGTATATTCCCAAAAAGGAGTAGGGTTATCTCGATTAAATCTATCAATAAATAAGACACCGGGTTCTGCACAATAATGAGCACAGCTTGCTATATGGTGAAGAAGTTCTTTTGCAGGAATTTGTTTGACTGTAACTCCAGCATTATCCTTTAGATCCCAGAGCAAGTCTTGTTTTGCTGCTTCAAAAAGCCTTTCTGTAACAAAAACAGAAATGTTAAATCTCCATTCATGAAAATCCTCCTTATTTTTTACCTCAATAAACTCCATCACCTGATGGTGATCTGCTCGTAAAGTAGCCATGCAAGCTACTGGCCGCTTACCACGTTGACTAAATTCAGTATTAATTTCATTAATTAATGCATTCATTTTATGGAGTTCTTGTACTGGGTTTTCAAGCAATGAGAGATCATACCCTGTTCCAATTGCAGAACTCAATGATTCATAAGAATCTGTTTTAAATTGAATAATGTCTAATACACCTTCTTTCAAAGGTAACGGTAGAACAGTACAAGCAGCCGTTGTCATGTTATCTCGGCCTAAGTTTGTTAAAATAGGCGTTCCATATACAAATGTTCCGTCCCGAGTATAATTTCTCACTTGATCTTGAAACACTTCATCATCTATACCTTCTAGTCTGCGATCGTAGCTAAAAATGGTAGTTACAATTCTGTTAAAGACCTCATCAAGTGTTTCACCTTCTCTGATAATACCTCTTTTTTTCATCAGCTCTGGTGTAGATACTTGATCATAAAATTGTGAATTTATTTTTTTTTCATACATAATTATGAAATCTTAACGATCAATTTCGTCCGTCCACTAACTTACTCCCTTTTAGCTGTAAAACCTCTGCTGAAAAAAGTGCTGCTGTTCTCAAGATTTGTTGTGGGGCTTCTTTTACCAATAATCCTGATATAAATACACCTGCAGCTGTGTCTCCAGCACCCGAAGTATTCACAATTTTTGAGGTAGGACATGCCTCATTATAATAAAATCTATTATTAACCCATGAACACATGCCATTTTCTCCAAAAGTGATTAAGACATGAGGAACAACATTTTGAACTCCTAAAGCACTAAGTGCCTGTTCGTTAGGAAAAAGCTCACTTTCTTTCTCAGAAAATAGTTTACTAAACTCACTGCTATTCCCCATTAAATATTCTATTTTGCCTTTAAATACATAATCAATAATCATTCTCTTTAGATCACCCTCTAAGATGGAGCTATTTCCTAAACCAAGAGCAATTTTATATCTTCGAGACGTTATTAATTGATCTAGTGTTTCTGAAATCTTACCTTTTCTCAATTCATAGGCATCTAAGTGGATGACTGTTCCCTTAGGAATCTCTGAAGGAAAGTTGACTAACTCGTATGCAACTCCCGGCATCATTGCGAGAACTTTTTCAGGAATAGTTTTAGTTGACAGCACAAGACCTACTGCAGAATTACCTCTAACAGGATAACTATAGTGTCTTATATTCAATGAATGTAAGTCTCTAGTAAAAATTTGGGAAATAGGATCTGGATTTTTTCCATCCGGGGAACCTACTGTTGAAACAATTGCAGATCTTCGCCTTTGCAACTTTGGAAAAGCTGAGAGAAATCCTAGTCCTGTTGACCCTGCAATAACATCAACTGATGGTTTTTTTAATAACTGATCAAAATCACGAAAAAGATTCAACACTGTGGTATTCAATGCAATAGCTAAAACTTCTTCCAACTGTCGTGTCTCATGAATATATACCCATCCACCCGGCTTTGTCTGTAGAAACTCAATAATTCTTAGGTAATCTTTTAGCTCTGGAATATCGATTGAAATATCGACAAGTGCAGGACCTATGCTAACTAAGTCCGGAATAATTTTTCTTTCTAACATTTGATTCATTGTATCAAACTATATAGATATTTACATAGGATTTCATTCATTACAAGCTCAGCCTGAGCAGGCAGAAGAACTTCCAATGCAGGAGTTAAGCCTTGTTTGGCAGCTAATTTCTTAATTGCTTCAACTGTTTCTGGAAAGTCCAATTGTTTATTTACAATATTCGGTAGCACATAAGCCTGAAGTGTTTTATCGTATCCTGTTACGTACATCGGAACCATAGCTGTAAAATCTCGTCCATCACCTTTTTTAATGGCAAGATCAATTGCAATTAAAATTATTCTTGGCCTCGGCACTTCTCTTGTTGGAAGAGTAAAGTTGTACTTTTTAATCCATGCTCTCTGTATAACTTGTTGGTCATCGGGGACAATTTGTAGGAGATATTCTCGTTCAAAAGAACCAATATCAATTGTTTCACGCCTAAGCTCGTCAATTTTCTCCTGTGTAAACTTTTGAGGCCAGAGAATAACACCGTCCTCATCAACAAGCGGAAATTGAATAAATACGCTATTTTGTCCAACGTCATTATCGTACTCCTTCAGCTTCATCATTAATGAGTCTTCGTGGAGTAGATTCCCAACCACCACAATTCTTGTTCCAATGTCTCCAAGCGGTTTAATTTCACTGGTAAACCAACGATAAATACTTTGTCTGTTATCGAGTGTCTTTACTGAGTTAATATCCTCTACATCATCAAGAATAATTAAATCCGGTCTGTATGGGCCGTGCCTTAATCCTCTGATACTTTCTCCAGTAGATACAACCGTAATTCTTGCTCCGTATCTTGTTAACTCGATTGAATTTGCACTCCATTCACCTTTACCATCGGTAAATGGTCCAAAATCTTTTTTTAGAAGCTCGTTTGATTCCAACTCTCTTCTTATATTGCTCAAGATTTGCTTACACTGGCTTTGTGTTTGGCTCACGATAACAACAAACTTTTTCTGTTGCTCACCAGTAATTGCCCAGATTGGGTATGAGTTACTTATAATAGTTGTTTTACCTGAACTACGAAAAGCCATAATGAATACTTCTGGACAATTACTTTTCTGTGTAAGATTAAAAATCGTTTTTTGAAAGTCAGCAGTTGGATATTTTACATACTCACTAAAATACATATGAAAGAAGAGAATATGGCTTTGCCGTGCTGATTCTCTCCGAACAGACTGATCTGCAAATAATTGGTCTAATATAGTGTTATTCATTTTCTATTTTTTGCACCTCTGGTTTAATGATTCCTGCCATGAGCAAAGCTTTCCTGACAGAGTCTTCTTGTTCTGCTGTTAGCATCGGATCTTTCATTTGACTTGAAGTAATCTCGACCTTAGTAAGGTACGCAGGGTGATGGTGTTTTAGCCAAAATATTATTGCTGTCATGTTTTTATCCTTAATGGCACTCATTAGTTGTGACTCTGCCATATCGTTTACTAAAAGGCTTCCATCGAGTAATGCCTGGTCACTTTGTTGAGTAAATTCCGCATCTTCTTTTCTCCAGCGATAGTAGGTGGAGCGGCCAACACCGCATTTCTCGCAGGCTACTTGGACGATTGGAGTTTTCTTCAGTTGCTCGACCAGCAGATCCTGCTCAACCTTTATACGATCTCTGACTGTAATTTGGTTATCTTTGTTTTTCATAGTTTTTTAGCTTTTTTGTTGGTAACTTTTTCAAAACGATCAATGATCACTTGGCAGTATTCTTGATCAAGCTCTATCCCCAAACATCTGCGTTTGGTCTGCTCACAAGCCATCAAAGTAGATCCTGATCCCAGAAAAGGGTCATATACCCAATCATCGGTTTTTGAGCTGTTCAAGATGAGGTTTCGAAGTAATCCAACTGGTTTCATTGTTGGATGTAGTGGACTCTTGTTTGGCTTCGGGTAAAACAAAACACTTTTATCTTGTGATTTCTGGAATGCATGTCTGCCATACCAGCCGTACGCAATTAATTCATGTTGTGGAAGATAGTTGAGTCGTCCAAGTACAACATGATTTTTAACCCAGATAAGAAGCTGGGCAAACTTGAACCCTTCATCAACTAGTCCTTCACGCATAGCGAAAAGCATCTTGTCAGAGTTAAAAAGATAATAGCTATTCTTTTCCGCCAGATACGGTTTCACTAAGTTAAGCCACCCTTTGGTAAACGCTCTATATTCTTGGTCAGTCTGTTCGTGGTCATTGGCGATAATTTTCGACTTACTAATCTGATTAAAGTTGATCTTATTTTCTACGTATCCAACACCGTAAGGCATATCAGTAAGGATTAGAGAGATTTTCCGATCACTTAGAAGTTTTCCCACCATTACTGGATCTAATGCATCACCGCAGACGAGATAATGTGAGCCTAGTTCAAAAATGTCATTCTTTTGGATTAACATACGTTGCCTCCTTTCCAGTCAATTGCTGATATCGAGCAACGATTACATCGCAAAAAACAGGATCTATTTCGCATAAGAATGCTCGGCGTTTCAGTTGTTCCGCAGCTATGAGCTGACTTCCTGAACCACCAAAGAGATCAAGAATGATGTCGCCAGCCTTGGTGCAACGTCGAAAGGCTTTTTCGTATAACGTCGGGGGCTTTTGTGTTGGATGTTCATAGTCTTGCCCAGCAACACGCTTCGCTAGCCAAATATCAAAAAGATCCATAATGTCGTCAGTTAATCGGTTACCCGTGCCAACTTCTTTATTCAGGACTTCATTGAGGTTATGAATGGGAGATAAGTAAGGATTACCCCTAGTTCCGTATATGCAGGGCTCAAAGCATTTATTGAAAGCTATCTGAGGAGTCATGTTGGCATTATTTTTGATCCACAAACACACACGCTTCTTATCGATTCCGAGTTCGTTAAACAATTCTTGGAACATCCAAATATACGACTGATCACAAAAGGAGAAAACATGGCAGTCTGGATGTGTATGAGCTAAACCATTCTGAAACACAGTTTTGAGAAATGCTCGGTATTCGTTATCTGGTTTTTTATCGTTTACTTTTTTACTCCCATACGTGCCTTTATTACCAACGCCTTTGTTGTAGTTGAGATCTATATTGTAAATAGGGTCAAAATGCAGAATGTCGGCTTTATCTGAGCCCATAAGTCTTGCGACGACTAGCGGATCATTGTTATCGCCACAAATGATTCGATGAGAGTTAAATTCTCCAAGGTAAATGAGGTCTCCTGATTTTGTTCTTGGAGTTTTTATTTTCGCTGCTTCTTTTTCAGCATCGAAGTCATCATCATCGATTCCCAGTGCATCATCAAAAATATGAGTGAAGTCAAGATTATCAAAGCCAGATTCCAGAAGCAATTCGATATCAAAGTTTTTTAGAAGTTCATAATCCCAATCTCCAGATACTCGATTTAAGGTTAAATTTAGCCGTTTCTCTTTTTCAACATCACTGATATTGATGAAGTTTACAGGTACTTTTTTATATCCTAAATCTTTTGCAATCTTGAGCCTAAAATGTCCAGCTATAACAGTTCCATACCGCGACTTATTGCTGTTTGCAAGGATTGGTATAAGAAAACCATTATCCTTAATACTTTTTGTAAGGTCGCTAATTGATTTCTCGCTCCAAAGGCGAGGATTGTAGGTGGCTGGAATTAAATCAGCGATTGGTACTTCAACTGTTTGAATTGATATGTTTTGCATACCAATATTATCTCAAGGAGTATTTGTTTGGTCACGGTCGAGGTATTCCAAGAAGTTGAGTCAATTTATTGGGATAAGACTTACCTCATGCAGTGATGGGAGTTGAAAGTTATTAATTATTGAATAATATTTTCTTCGGACTGTACCTGGCTTACTCTTTAACTTTTCAGCGACAATCTCGAAGATGGGATTAATATTAAATGAATTGGGCTTTGAGATTTTTTCCTCAATAAGATATTTCTCAATAGTTAAATATACTTCTAAGCTATCTGGCTTCGGAGCTTTTCGACTTTTTTCATTTCCTTCAATTTTAAATCCTTTAATTCTTGAAAGAGTTTGGTAACCTTCCTCAGCCTGTTTTTTTAAATTTGCCACCTCTTTATTTGTTAATTCAGGAGTGTACTTTATGTAAACTCCTGTTTCAGTAATTGGATCTCTCGGAGATGTGACAAGTAAAACTTTTGAACTTCCAGGAAATGACATGCTTGTATGACCCAATACGTATACTTTGAGTAATTCGAAATTCAGATTAAAATTGTGGAATTTTTCAATTGAGTCATATATTGGTTCGAATAGCTTCTGCCGAATGACGAAATCTAATCCAAAATATTCTTCCATCTGTCTCGTTACTGATTTCGTTCCACCTTTTGATTTGTTGCGTAATGTATCTGCCAGTTGTTGCATATTCTTCCGCTCCCATAAAATAATCTCAGTAGCTGATCCAATGCCGCTCGAGGGGAGTACAAGCTTTTTTCTGAGGTGCTGGATGAGAACTGCAAAAAAGAAGCTATTTACCAACAGATAGTTGCGCCAGTCCTCATGGGATTTTGTTTTTAAAATGTATTTCTCGAGTTCTGCCATATAAAGTTCTTAACGTTATTGTGAATATTGTTATATCCACCCAAATAGCTGAAATGTCCCGGTAAATTCGGGAGCTTTATATTCATCAGTCATACAACCAGATTCTTTCAACAAATAAACAATGTATGCATAAAACATAATATCCGCGACAATGGTATGTGTAATCCAATCCGAATAAATCAGCCCACTCATAGGAATATTATCTCCATGTACAACTGAATTTCTCAGTTTATAGAAATCCCAGCCCCACCAAGCGGCAACACTTCTTGTCTGACTTTTCTCGTTATTCTTTCCATACCGCCTAATAGCTTTAATAAAATTGTCTCGGACGACTGTTTGATCAATTTTATCCGAGAGAAAGCCAGCTTTATCTCTAACATTAGGGATATCAAAAATAATTTCAAATGCAGTCGCCATCATAACAGCTCTAAAGAGTGGAGAGATTGACCCATTTTCTAGATGGGCTAGTCGAAACCATTCGCTAGATCGTAATAATCTATTCTTAAACTCTTCGTGTTCTTGAAGAGTAAGAAGCTTATTAATTGCTTCAAGCACATGCTTGTTTAGATTTTTGAAAAACCCACCAGTAGACCAAGGTTCCTGAAAGTGAATTTCATCTAAAGTCCATACACCGCTCGTCATACTTCCAGATTTAACAGCAATATCTTCAGTTCCAGGTATAAAGTTCTGAGAAACCATGTCAAAGATATCGCTACTTGGAGGGCCAATACTGCTGTTCCTGTTTGCCAAAGCGATCCTTGATTGTTCGCCGATACATAGGAAGCACAAGATATTACGGGCAAAGTTCAATTCCTGATACTCTTCGGTGGTTAATGGTTCAAAGTAGTTCTTATCTTTGTATGAAGCAATGCTGATCGTTTTTACAGGTTTCTGGTGTTTATCGACGTAACACTTTACGTACTTATCCAAATACGTCTTAGTGTCACCGTCACTTATGACTGAGGTATCATATTTCCAAAAAATAGCATTGCCAATCTGAATATCTGCAATTTCTAGCCAGGGAAGCAAGGAAATTTGTTTATAGGATATACTCATACCTTCCTAATTATATCGTATTCAGAATAATGGCTGGAAGCTATAAATATATCAAACAATATCACCTTGTTCTAAGACACTCCTTTTTTATAGTGTCTCATTTGTCTCATTTTTGATACAATTAGCCTGGAGTTGCCTTCTGGAATGAGACAGTGTTATAAGGACAGTTGGGTTCCAGACCTAGGTGCTCCGC
>Ga0163150_10002746_pt1 | contig 26241 bp, 15 predicted proteins | sample OliLakLV19P2IB_FD_148628 | JGI IMG/M metagenome (GOLD analysis project Ga0163150, IMG submission 148628) | Freshwater microbial mat bacterial communities from Lake Vanda, McMurdo Dry Valleys, Antarctica - Oligotrophic Lake LV.19.P2.IB | ecosystem: Environmental > Aquatic > Freshwater > Lake >...
ACGTCGGTTGCCATGGTGTTAATTTACTGTCTATCTCTATACTACGGACCTCGAATGCGTATTATCTATCTGGCCCTAACACTAGTTGTTTACACTGCGTTGTCTGCTTCTGCACAGCAAGGCCGCTATGACGTCTACATCGACTTACTAAACGTGCAGAACGACCAGATTCAGGTTGCTATTACACCACCGCGCGTTACCGCTGCCGAGGCGGTATTTGTCTTCCCCGCAACAGTGCCAGGTACCTACGAAGACCAGATGTGGTATCGGTTTGTGCGCGACTTTAAGGCCTTGGATGCAGACGGACAGGTCTTACCTATGCACCGCACGCCCGACTCGCAGTTTGTAATCGAACAGGCACCACGTCTTCGTCGTGTTACCTATTCGCTAGAAGATTCCTTCGATGATCGCAACCGCGAGATAGAGATCTTTCCTCCTGCTGGTACGTGTTTCCAGCGCGACTCGGTGTTTGTGCTCAACCACGCAGGAATCGTTGGCTTTATCGAAGGGTATCAGAAACTCCCATTTAAGATCAGCGTCAACAAACCCTATCACCTCTTTGGTGCCTCGGCAACTTCAATTACGCAGGTGTCAGGCGTGCTCGACACGTACGAAGTTGCTTCATACGATGCACTCATCGATAATCCTGTTCTGTATTCTGTGCCCGACACAGCAACATTTAACGTTAACGGTGTGAACGTTCTTGTTTCGTTGGCACATCCTGGTACCGACAAATATGCGCAGGCGTATGCCGTGAATCTAAAAAAAGTTACTATGGCAATTGCGAAAATGCTCCCACGCATGCCGGTTACGAATTATGCGTTTTTGTTTTACATGTGGGATGGCGACACGAACAAGGTCATGCGTACACAATCGATGTTTGGCGCACTCGAGCACAATCGGAGTTCCTTCTATTTCTGGGGTAATAGTCCCGACCCTAGTGGTATCGACCAGATTGCAGTGCATGAGTTTCTGCACATTCTTGTGCCACTGAATGTGCATAGCGAAGAAATAGAGACGTTTAAATTTCGCGCACCTGACATGTCGCGTCATCTGTGGCTGTATGAAGGTGTAACAGAATACTTCTCGTACCTAGCATTGGTCCGCGATTCGATTATATCTGAAGACGAGTTTCGCACTACCATGCAACAGAAACTTCAGGTGCTCGACCAACTGCCTCCGAGATTCAGTCAAACAGAATTTTCCAAGAATGTATTGCAACCCGAATACGCCAAGCACTACCACTCGGTATACACCTACGGTTGTGCCAATGCGCTACTGCTCGACATAAGAATTCGCAAGGCGACACAAGGAAAGACGGGCTTGCTAGATGTGGTGTATCAACTCATGGACAAATTTGGTCCGAGTAAACCATTCGTCGACAAAGAGCTGTTCGACACACTCGAGACAATACTTCCAGAGAGTGCCATGGATTATCTAAACGACTATGTCGATGACACAGATCGCATTCCAGTCGAAGCTGAACTCTCGAACATCGGTTGGAAGTACGTCGAATTGGATAGCGTGAACAGCTTTACGTACGATTTTCGTCTTGCGCGCACAGGTCTTGTAAAAGAAACAGTTGCCGATGCCCCACTGCCTGCGATGAAAGGCGATGAACTTTTGAAAATCAACGGACGAATTCTTGCAGAGGTCAAACAGACTGACTGGTATGCGCTGTTCGATCCAAAGGGACCAAATCCAATCGAAGTAACGGTGATGCGCGACGGCAAGGAAGTAGTTATTACAGGAACTGCTAGGCCTACGAAGAAGGCTTTGCGTCACGCCATAAACGTTGCAGTCCCTGCCGACCCCGCAGCCACAAGCCTTCGCAACAGCGTCCTCTACGGTAAGACATCATCACTATGAGATAGCATTCTACAGTAGAGAGCGTTTTACAGTAGAGAGCGTTTTACAGTAGAGAGCGTTTTACAGAATGTTTGGGTCTCATCGCTTTAGTATCAGCGCTTCGATCATCACACGTCCCTGTTGCCCGACGTGTTCTCCGAGCGCACGGTATGCTTCGAACTGCTCGGTGTCGAAAAACTGATCGCCAGTACTCTGATGCGGAAAGATCGGGAACCGCCGGTCGTAATTCTCGACATGCACCGGCAAGTCCATGTCAGACGGAATATTGTCTGCATCGGCAGCAATGGCCTGTACCATGCTGCGAGCTGTTGGGTCGGCTCCCGGCACAACGTTCTTCAGCCACATAAAGTCGGTCTGCACATGGTCGCGTAGTCGTTCGAAGAAACGGACGTTGCTCACAGAACATTTGCAGTAAATTAGTTTAGCGTCTGGACGATCGTGATACTTAATGGTACCAACGGCAACGCTCGCTGTTGTTCGCTGAGTACTTCGAATGGTGTCGGGCACCGGGTGAAGCGCAGAAAGATCGATGTCTATATCGATGTTCTCTTCGACGTTGGCAAAACGAATGGCGTTGTTAAGCGAAGCAAACTCAAAATTCGGGTCTTGCTCGCCATCGATGACAACAATGACAGAACAACGCCTCTGTAACAGAGGCAGTAGACCAAGGTTATCGCCTGTATGACCTCCGTCACTCACATTTATAAATCTCGATGACGCATTGGCGCGCCCTAGTATCTCGCGCAGTAACACAATTGGCCAGAATGGATGGCTGCGCCCCTTGAACGCACCCTTTCGTTCAACACCAAAGTGCAGAGGGTTTTCCATCCACTGTCCAAGACGCATGTTCAGCAGTACGGCAAAGAACCGCTGACCAAAAAATGAAAACTGTCCCGCAAGACCAGAGAACGCCGCTCCAGAAATTGCCATGGCGCGTCCGAGTGTTATGTCTTCGGGCGTTTCTATGTACCCCGTCGGAGTACTACCCACAAAGTATTTCGAAAACAGAAAGTGCTCAGACTTTTTGTCCTTGCGAAGCAGACCCTTAGCACCAGACATATTAATGGCAGTGGTGATGAGGTGGTAAGGGGCAGTGCCGACGGCACCCATACGCGACCCAATGTCGCGTAATGCAAGGTCGCTATCGTCACGCAGTGTGTGCTGCACTTCACCCTTTGCACCAGGTATGCCGTTGTCGGTTGTGGTGCATGTTGTGAGATACGTCTCAGCAAGTCTATCTCGGTAAAACGCAAAGGGAGCAGCCTCGTTCGAATCGACAACAAAACCCAGAATTGCTATGATTGTCCCTAGAATTCCCATGGTACACAGCACAGGCAGCCACGGCGGCGTCATCCCTGCAAACCAGCCATTGTACGCCACGGCCATGAGTACACGCGTACCAGGTGCAAACGTGAACGCAAGTAACATCATCACCATAGAACCTAACATCATGCGCGGATTGCGTTGGATAAAACGTCCGACCTTACCAATAATGTTGTCCGACATAATGCTAAGACGCATGCCCGTTGCGCCAATCAACAACGCTGCAATTGATAGAGAAAGCGATGTAAACGGAAGTCGACTAATAGAAAACAGTATTATAACAAAGGTTGGAAACAGTAGTCCAAAAAGAATGGACGTAAGGCAGTACCCACGAAGCGTTGAAAAGAAGGAGCGCTGACCACGTTTGTGTTCGCCTTCTGGACCGTGCATGACCTTTAGACTTACAACTAGAACCGGCACACATAATCCTAAAGCGAAACACAGTGGAACCCACAATCCCGTGTGTCGCGGTAGTGTGGCCCCGCTCATCTCGGTAATTACACCACTCGACAATGTCCCAAGTACAAACAGCGTAAACACCGAGTACATGAACCGCTTTCCCATACGGTGTATGTCGTAAGCGCGCCTATCGTTCTTACGTCCGATAAAGCAGAAGACGGCACCGACTAGAATTCCAAGAAATGCTGCCCAACAGAACGCTCGTTGCACTGGCACATTCGTCACGAAGACACCCCACGGCGAATGCGCTTCAAATGTTGTACCGACTGTATCCCAAACTTCGCGCAGGTCACTTATAGACAACACCGAGGCCGAAAAATTCGTGGCATTAAAGCCTACACTCTCAAACACATTACGAAGGCTAAGGTCTTCGCCAACCGGATCGGCAATAACCATCACAGTTACAAGGTGGATAGAGGCAATGAGGAAGAGATAGATAAGAACGAAGAGAACGACATTGTAAAGAATTCCACCAACGGCAGTACCGAAGAGTCGTTGCACACTCGGACGCAGCACACCTTGCTCTGTAGACAGGTAGTTGCCATTGCTGCGCAGATGGTGCATCTGGTGCTTAACGGTAATCTTCTCGGGGTTGTTGAAGTCTGCGACGTTCAACGATGTAAACGGGAACCCACTGTCATCGACATCTGCACCCGCCTTCGCTTTATCCTGATCGCCGCGTATTGTAAGCAGCGATGTAATCGCCGAGCCGATGTATCCCCCACCCGATACCGTGCTCATGTAATCGAACCGTCTAAACAGTCCTTTCGATAGACGCTTCGATTTACTCGCAAGAGATTGCAGTACACCAAGGGCAAATGTCGCAGAGCGAATGCCGCCCCCTGAAATCGCTAAGCCCCAGGTGTCGTTTTCACCCGATGTTGAAGACAGCTCATCGTTTGTGTAAGCTGCGTTTGCTCTGCGTTGCTTTAGGTAGGTCTGTTCCTTTGCAATCACATCGCTCTGAGTTTTTCGTGAAGTGTCCACGTGACTACTCCGTATTGAGGTTCGGCTAATATAGAACTATCGTTCCGCCCACTCATACATTCGTCGAATTATTTCGTCTTCTTCGAGTTGTGCCGCGTCATACATTCCTGCTGCACGACGTTGCCGTAAAGCCTCAAACAACGCAACAGCACATGCCACACTAATATTCAACGACTGTACCATTCCCATTTGCGGTATAAGGAAATTCGCATCGGCAAATGAAAGCGCCTCTTCGCTAATGCCCGCGTGTTCGTTGCCAAACACCAATGCACAAGGTTGCGTAAGGTCGAGGTCGTACAACGACACCGCGTCGGAGCTCATATGTGTTGTGTAGATCTTAAAGCCCCTTGCCTTGAGCCCCCTACAACATTCACCGACGTCGGTGTGGGTGTGCAGGTCGACCCATTTTCTCGCACTGGCAGAGCTTTGTTTGCCTAATTCCGGAAAAACTTCTCCACCGTGATACACGGCGTGCGCCTCTAAAACCCCCGCCGAGTCGCAGGATCGGATGACGGCACTAACGTTATGCTTGTCGTGGACATTCTCGAAAACCACCGTGAGCGTAGGCTGGCGGCGGCTCAGCACGGTTCTGATGCGTTCTAAACGCTCCGGTGTGATGGGTAAGGGTCCGTCTAAGGGGCTGCCGGTCGCCGGGTTTTGGTCCATCGGACAAAAATACAGGCCCAGACCTGACAAACCCGCCCAATGTTACCATTTCGTATGTTACGGGTTGGCATTCTTATATGAAACTGTTTCTGCGACCTATCCCGGCCCTTGCCGCACTCTTTGTTGTGTCCCGCCTGGGTCTTTGTGCCCAGGTGTCGATGCCTATTGATGGGTTTGAGTCCGTGGGTCTTGCCTTCTCGATACTCGAACATCCTACGTCCGGCGCCCTATACCTACCTAGTGTATTGCACGGTACGCTGGAGTCGGTAGATAACGGACGCACCTGGAAGGCAGTAGACTCGTCAGCAACCTTTGCATCGTATAAACAGAGCAACACGTTAGTGTGGGAAAACGACACCACGATGTATGCGCGTGTCGTAGACGGATATGGCTATGTGTCACAAATCGTGTCGGCGGATTTAGGGCGTACATGGAAGAAACGCGCTACTGCCCGCCTTGGCATCCAAAGTTTGTCGATTCTTGCTGATGGTACAGTCATCGATGAATATCGCTTCGATGTGAGCACCAACTTTGGTCGCACGTGGAAGCGTGTTGAAGCTGCGTACGACTCTGCAGCGTTTCATTATCCGGCAATTCTAGTTGCGCCGCATGTCGCCGCAGTATGGGATACGCGCGGAAATTGGTACGAGGTCGATTGCATTAATGATACCGCCATTCGACATCGCATGAAAGACAGAACAGTATTTGGGTACCACTTGTTTGCCGACGGATCCTATATCGCCATTGCATCCGATTCATGGCGTTGGTATTCCAAGAACGATTCGCTTGTGCGCAAGCAAGTCGATACAGTAATCAACGGCAATGAAATAGCACTCGCTGGGAGCAAGCTTGTAACAACAGGTGAGCGCTGGATTATCGTTACGCGAAACGCATGGGTGTTCGATGCAACACAATCTGACATCACGCTCATAGGTCAGCCTTCGTCGGGCGTTGCTCGTACCCTTGTAAGTGCTGTTGTGCGAGACAAGCGCATCGTCATCACAAGCAACATTGGTACAGGTGCCGGAGCCGACGTCGAACTTGCCGACTACAATCCAGAAACAAAAACATTCCGCATTGGTGTTCGAGCACGCAAGGACATGATTGGCGATGCAGTGTTTCTCTCTACGATTACGCGCTCTGGCACGCCGATTATTCTCACGAACTCAGCTAACATTATTCGGTATGATACACAGACGGGCGATTGGACCAATTCCCCGGTTACTCCTCTTACTATTGCTCCAGTAAATCTAGCCGTAGTTGGTGCCATTCCAACAACAGGCACACCCGGCTATGCACTCGTTACGTCAACTATGCAGCCGTATCGTTTGTCCGCACCTGGTGAATTTGTCTTCGATACAACTCCCCTTCCTGCAGGGTCGTTTGCATTACGCAGCGTAGGACATATACTCCGCACATCGTGTCACCGCATCATTGCAACGCCAACATTTCTTTGGCTCAATGGTTATGATTTTACCGGCACGTCGCGTTCGACAGGTGCTGACACGCTGTTGTGTCGCGATTGTCAAGCCTACCTCGAATCGTCAGCCGGTCTCATATTCAGCGGCACGAAACGGGTCTTGCGAAGAAATCCGAAGAGTGTTGCGTGGGACACGCTAACAATCGATACATCTTTATCAATCGAGAAGACGGGGTACGTCTCTGACCTCGTAGAATCGACAGTACACAACACGATCGTTGTTGGACGTCGCGGCTACGACGCATACGACGATGGCCTTGTCAAGAACAGTGTGGTCGGCGGTTTGTCATGGACAAATGACCTCGGAGATAACTGGTATTTCTCGGAGAGCGACGTTCCTCTCTCCTATATTCATAGCCTGACAAGGGTTGGTAACATTGTTTATGCAATCGGAAGCAATGCTGCGTACTCACCAACCGACCTCGGACCCGATAAAGATGTCGGTGCAATGATTGTAGACACCGTTGCTATTCTTCGCTCTATCGACGGCGGGTACACATTCAAAGCAGTACATGTGATACATGAACGCCGTGCACTGCACATGCAGGATCTTCGGGTTATTGCTCACAATGGCCTTCTCTATGCGTGTCTGCAAAATCAGCGTATTTATGTCAGCACCAATGGTATGCGCTGGGACGAGGACATCGACCAGCCACTGCCACAGGGAAGTATTTTATCACTAACACCAATTGGCGATTCGGTGATGATTCTTGCCACGACAAAGGGCGCTTTCATCCTCGATCGCAACACCAACGTCGGTGTTGAGTCCCCTGCATGGCAGCCCCTTACCGCATTACGCTATAACACATTCGATAACAGTATTTCTATTCTCCAAAACTTGGGGAACGGCACGTTAGTCGTGGCCGATCTACACGGACGTATCGTCGATACACACGAGGTAAACGCTTTCACCTCGCACATCCCTCTGCTCGACCTTCCGACAGGCATATACGGCGCCACCTTTATGACAGACGCAGGCAGCTACCGCCTGCTGTTGCATCGTACTCGATAACGACAACAGTGTTGATCGATTCGTAGCACAATTTCGCCGAAAATGAAACGGATTGCCTGAAATGCTGTTACTGTAAGGTTAAGGGTCCGAAAACCGCAGGAGGAGTACATGACACGTTATACGCTACTACTTTTCGTACTCGTATTTCTAGCACTCGACGCAAGCGTCGCCGTCGTAGACGCACGCGCGCAGGGTCCGGAATGGATGATGCGCATCCCCAAATACTATAGGCTTAAAGGGGGCTCGTCGCAATTTGTCGTCGATCCAGTTCGAAAAGCGACGTTATTCGATGGTGGGGCTTACGACACGTACGTTACGTACGACGGAGGGGGCTCGTGGGAATCGATCTTTGATATTAAGATGTTCTTTATCGATGTGCAATCGAACTGGAAGATCGATGGGGCGGGTAATTGGTATTACCAGGGCCTGGTATACGCACACTTTAATGTAAACCTGGTAACAGAAGACGCAGGGAAGACAATTCGATACCTAGTTCAGGACACAAACCAATTGCCTTTAAACGGGAGGTACGAGCTACCACTCAACCTGGTGATGCCCAATTCGGTGTATTTCGACCCAATATCCATCGAAACCGACACAAGTAAGCGAGGCATTTACTCGTCGTGCGACGCTGGTCGAACTTGGCAGTTCGCAAAACAACCTTCGATGTATTACACTGGTAATAGTATGAAAGGAGTGCATGCGAATCATCTCAGTTTCCACCTTGAAAATCACAAGTACATCGAGCGAGATCTCTGCAATGCAACGTGGGATTCAACCACAGTTCCAATCGTTGACTGGTATGTGAGGTTTAATGATAGCACTGTATTAACGTACAATCAGCGTCCATTGCGGATACGACGTGGAGTTCTCGATACAAACGAGGTGTACAGGTACTATATAAATCCGGACAATGGTGCTTTACGAAAGCTTGTTTCGGAAGCGGTGACGCTGCTCAACGACACAACTGCTCTCATCATCGCGAAGGAAGGCGTAGTTGCGACATATAGTCCCGGCGTCGGATTGCGCTTTGTCGATGTCCCACCGTATCGTCATCCACAACAAAGAGTCTGCGACGTAGGCCGATTCGGTGATTTACTACTCGTTCGTACTGTAATTCCAAATGGGGCAGGCGTAGATAGTAACAACAGGTGGACGGTTCTAAACATCGTCACAGGTTCGGTATCGCAGTACATTCGACCGGGTGCTCCGATAACTAGAGAGCTGTCACCTTGGCCACTCTTACAGAACCAACGCGTTGTCCCCTACTCAGATTCTGTATGGATTGCGACGCTCGACTTTGGCGAAGTAATGCGGACAACCGATGCAGGTGTTTCATGGAAGATGATTGAAAACATGCCTCGCGATGAACAATGGGGACTCAACTTTGTTGGAGCAACACGATTGTATCCTCGTGGTGATGGTGCGATGGCCGTGTTGTCTGAACGGGGCCGATTACTCGTCAATGAACCCGGCACCAAATCGTGGACGATAACACACCTAGGTCCGTTTTCGCATGCGTTCAAGTTTTCCCCTACGTCGACGTTCTACCTTGAAGATTATCGCGGAAAATTGCGATCGAGATTCGGTCCGTCGACTGCTTACTTCCACCACCCCGACACTCTCTGGACTTCGGGTGATGTCGTGACGAGATGGTCAAGTAGCGGCGTCTTCATCGATACTGTTCTAACGCGCAAGGCCCGCCTCATCAAACGTCTGTCAGATAAACTCATCGTTGCAGCAATGGATTCGGTGTGGTTATCGTTCAATGATGGTCGCGAGTGGGTGTATATCAATGAACACTGGCCCAAGGTGGTGTATGGCAAAGACACTGTGAAATGCTCACTCGGTGACATGGTTGTTACTCCAAGCGGAAGTATCCTAGCAGGATTGCGTGGCATCAGGTTGTATGATACGCTAGGTATTGCCAAGGACAGTGTGCCGGGCGGTATTATCCGCTCGACAGACAACGGACTCACCTGGTCGCCCGGTCCGACAGGTGTTCCTAACTATCTTTACATTAGTTCTCTGATAAAACTTCCAACAGGTACACTATTGTGCCTTGCTTCGGAGATAACAGTCGATCCTCGCACGTTCAACGCAAGCAATGAACCTTCACGCATGGCTCTTAGTGACTGTGGAGTAAAACAACACAAATTCGGTCAAGCGTACATCTACCGTTCTGTCGACGACGGCTGGACATGGACGGAGACATTCATCTTCCCATCACGCGAGTTCCTACCTGCTACAGATCCAACGTTTACCATGATGCCAGATGGACGCGTCATGGCCATACAGCCAGATGCGGGCATTGCAGTAAGCGCCACCGATGGTGTCTCATTTGGAATTGGTGACCCGCTCTACATTGGCAACCCTGTAATTAACGACGTGGTGTTCACCAACGACGGTTGGGCCCACTTCGCAACCGACTCAGGCTACGTGCGTGTGCGCATTTCGAACATCCTCGACGTAAAAGAAGAGACTCGCAACATCGGTACGCTCAAAGCACACGTAAATGCAGCCGACGTGCTGAGCATTACATGCGACATCATGCCAACTTCAATACGACTCATTGCGCTCGATGGTACGACGGTGCGCAGCACCGTCGAGCCCCTTACCCATTCCCTTACACTCGATGTGTCTGCACTTGCAGCTGGAACGTATGTGGTGGTAGCGTCAAATGCGAACGAAGTCAGGTCCGCTCTAATCCAATTACCGTAAAAGTTTACATTCTGCCCGTTGTTTTCACAACGTGCTACGAAAGATGTTAATGATTCGAATTGCCCTGCTACTCTGTGCTCTCTTGCTCTGTGTGCCACCGATCGACGCACAGGGTCCGGAGTGGATGATGCGCATCCCGAAATACTACCGGCTTAAAGGGGGCTCGTCGATGCTTGTCTCCGACCCAACGCGCAAGGCCGTACTTTTTGATGGTGGACCATACGACACCTATGTCACATACGACGAAGGGGCTTCCTGGGAATTGATCTTTGATTTGAAGATGTTTTTTATTGACGTCGCATCTCAATGGAAGATTGATACAAAGGGCAACTGGTTCTATTTGGGAAAGGTTTATGCTTACTTTAACATAAACTTGGTAACGGATGACGCTGGCAAGACAATTCGATATCTGAATCCGGACACAACGATACTTCCGCAGATTGGCAGATACGAGCAGCCCGTACAATTGGCAGATCCGGATGCCATATACATCGACTATACGCAGCGCACATCTGAAGCCGATTCTGCACGCAGAGGGATATATGCGTCATGCGATGTGGGCAAAACGTGGCAGTTCATTAAGCGTATGTCTAATTCTGACGCTTTAGGCATGCTGAGAAATGTTGCACCAAACCGACTTAATATCGTCTTGAACTCACAGGTTTATGTCGAACACGACCTTTGCAGTCCGAGGGCGGACACAACAAATATTTCGACGTCGAGCACATACTTGCGTCTTGGCGATGGTATCACCTTGCTGTATTCGCTATATGCCAGCGGTTCTTCGCCTCTACGTGTTCGGCGATCTGGTGTTGATACAGAAGAAGTGTACTCCTCTTACATCGAGCCAGAAACCGGCACCAGCCGAGACTTTGCTCCGTATATCGTGAGTCGTCTAGACGATACTTCTGCAATCGTGATCGCGACTAGAGGCGTAATTGCTAGGTATTGTAAGAATAGCGGGCTTGTCATTCTGGATATACCACCCTACCGTAATGCAGACCAGAAAGTGCATGCTGTTGGCAGGCTAGGAGATCGAGTACTGTTACGTACGCTTATCCCATCTGGTATGGGTGCAGATAGTGTGGTACGGTGGACTCTTTTGAACACAAAAACCGGTGTTGTAAATAAGTTTATTAGACCGGGATCGGTGTTTGGATTTGGGCTTTTTTGGGCTACCACTACAATTTTCGAGAATCAACGGATTGTTCCTATTACAGATTCAGTTTGGTTAGCATCGCTTGAATTAGGCGAGTTAATGCGTACCACCGATGCTGGACAGACATGGAGAATGGTTGAAAACATGCCGCGAGACGAGCAATGGGGACTCAACTATGTTGGTGCGAACCGATTGTATCCACGTGGAGAGGGGTCGATGGCTGTCCTTACAGAGAATGGTCGCTTGATGGTGAACGAACCTGGCACAAAGAACTGGTCGGTCAGCCATCAGGGGCCGTTCGCACATGCTATTAAAGGTCCATCGGGAACAATATTTCATTATTCTGGGAATCGCAATTTTTACGGCGAAGATTACCGGGCCGTATACAGATCACGATACGGTCCGTCGACCGCATACTTTCATACACCCAATTCTCTATGGACGTCGGGCGATGTTGTTACGCGTTGGACTGCGAACGGCGAATTCATCGATACCACACTAGCTCGTCGAGCCCGAGTCATTAAACGTGTATCCGATAACATTGTAGTAGCCAGTATGGACTCGGTGTGGATATCGGGCAATAATGGACGGGAGTGGGTATATATAAGTGAGCACTGGCCAAAGGCAATATTCGGTAAAGACACGGTGAAGTCTGCACTCGGCGACATGGTTGAATCGAAGAACGGCGACCTTATTGCCGGCCTACGTGGCATTCGCCTCTACGACAGTCTTGGAGTTGTAATAGACAGTATACCTGGCGGTATTCTACGATCAGTTGATAGTGGGCTAACATGGTCGCCTGGCCCGACGGGCATTCCTAACAATGTTTACGTTAGCTCACTACTGAAACTTCCATCGGGTACTCTCCTTTGTCTTGCGTCAGACGTCGTTCTTGACCCTAGAAAAGTAGACCCGTATCAGGGTCCGTACCGTTTGGCTCTCAACAATTGTGGTGAATCTGAATACAAAATGGGTCAGGCGTACATCTATCGGTCTGTGGACGACGGCTGGACGTGGACACAGACATTCATCTTCCCTTCTCGCGAATTCCTGCCAGCAACAGACCCTCGTCTCGTAATGATGCCTGACGGACGTGTCATGGCTATCCAACCTGACGCTGGCATTGCAATAAGCGCCACCGACGGGGCATCGTTCGGCATTGGCGACCCGTTGTACATCGGCAATCCTGTTATACACGACGCGGCGTTCACCGATGACGGCTGGGCCCACTTCGCAACCGACTCAGGCTACGTGCGTGTGCGCATTTCGAACATCCTTGATGTGAAAGAAGAGACTCGCAACATCGGTACGCTCAAAGCACACGTAAATGCAGCCGACGTGCTGAGCATTACATGCGACATCATGCCAACTTCAATACGACTCATTGCGCTCGATGGTACGACGGTGCGCAGCACCGTCGAGCCCCTTACCCATTCCCTTACACTCGACGTGTCTGCACTTGCAGCGGGAACGTATGTGGTGGTTGCTGCGAACACGAACGAAGTGCGATCGGCGTTGATACAGTTGCCGTAGACCCACGAAGGAGTTAGTATTGTTACCTCATTACGTTTAGCATTCGGAATGCTGACGTGCCTCCTTGAGTACCACGTACGATGTAGGCGCCGGGTGGCAGATCGCGTGTATCGATTCTTGATGTAGACGATGTTGACGTTGTAATGACAATACGACCTATGGCGTCGATGAGACTTATCTCCCAAATGGGGTTGTCGACAACATCAATCTCTACATATTCCGATGCGGGATTGGGCCGTAAAGAGAAGCCACTACCTACTGGTTCCGGAAGAACACCTGATGTTGTGCTTGAATCGATTGAGCTTTCAGGCGGATGAGTCTGTGAACAGTATAATGTAATAATGGATGCCGATTGTAACACAGAGTAATCGAGAGAGCCGAGAGGGTTTGTAATGCCATCGACAGTAACATTATCTACAAACGGCCCCGTACCCTTCCGTACTATTCGCACAGAGTGAGGTTTTCTATCTACATCGTAGGTGCTAATCGTAATCGAGTCGAAGAATGGTCGGCCGATGCGGTACTTGGATTCGCCGTCCAGTATTGGATAGAGTCCGATCATCGACCACACGGCCCACGACGATGTCGATCCAAGATCATCATTGCCAGGAATTCCGTTTCGATGGTTTTTAAAGTTGCTATTCATAATCTCTACGACTCGTTGATGGGATTTCCATTCCGCTCCGCGAATAGACGTGTACAACCATGCATGAGTAAATATCGGTTGATTCCCCAAGTGAAAAGGCTTGCTGTCAAAAAAATCGTCGAGAAGTTTTACGTAGCGCTTCTGCCCTCCCATTAGGTTGGCCATACCTAGTACGTCATGATACGGACAGAAGCGGAATTCAAATGCAGATATCTCGGTAAATCCTGGACCTCCACTCCATTGCCACCATTCATTTCCTTCGGTTGCGAACGGATCGAACGGTGAATCCCACGTCCCGTCAATCAATCGAGGACGTAAATACCCTGACTCTTTGTCGTATAGTTCACGATGTCTAAGTGTGTTTGCTTTGAACATTACAGCGTCGTCGATTGCGCCTACAGCTGATGCTATTCTAGCCATCACATTGTCGGCCATAGCATACTCAAGCGTATATGAGACATTGCTTCCAACACGTTGACCGTTTTCGTCCTTTGCTGGTATATACCCATACTTCGAATACAACGACTGCCTCTTTCTAGCTTTTCCTTCGGTAGTCGAGGTAACTCTTAGGATGTCATAATATTCGCTCAAGTTGCCTTGAATAATCCCTCGTGTCCAGAAGTCATGTACCATGTGTGACTGAGGATCCCCGCCCATCATGAATACGTCATGACCTAGATATTCCCAATTTGTAAGGTAACCCGTTTCGCGGCCGTGTCCGAGCATGGTGTTTATCACATCGTGTGCATGCTCAGGAGCGATTAGCGTCTGCAACGGATATGTCGTCCATACACACCCCCACAAATCATAGAATGTCCTTCTTCGATAGCCACTATCGATCTTAACATTGCCATTCATGTCACGATACTCGCCATTCACATCTGAAAACACAGAGGGGTACTGAAGTGAACGGTACAGGGCACTGTAGAAGACAATACTGTCCTCTTTGGTGCCGCCACGTACATCTATTCGACTTAATAGATTCTGCCAGGCAGCACGAGAAGTCTCACGAACTTCATTAAACGTTTTCTTACCGACCTGTCTTTCAAGATTTAAACGTGCATTCGCTGCGGACACAAAGGACACTCCTATGGATACCTCAAACGTGTCGCTAGGTGCGAACGACGTAGTCGTTAGAACAAGCCCCTTACCAATGCCAGCTTCCCAGGTCCATGCGGTGTCGAACTGAGACCGAACATCAATACATGCATACATGATTGAGGGAATAATACTGCTACAGAATGTGTTTGTGTCGACAGTTATCATCCACTCGCGAGCGCCTGTTTGAATTAGTGTCGTCGATTTTATTGCATCGTGCGTAGTGCCTGCATCGACAACGATGTATAGTGAGTCTACCTCGGCAGTCGTATAAATTCTATGCACGACAACCTTTTCAGTTGTAGTAACCTCGTGATGTACTGGTGCGCCTTCAATCTTGTATTCGTATGAGTATGGATGGGCGTTTTCGCCGTTGTAATCCATACGGGTCCATTCATTCCACGGCGTTATCGGTTTTGCCATCTGCGGTCTGAGAGCGAGCGTACCAAGTCCTCCCTTAGAGCAGCCAGTGCCACTGAGTTCCATGGTGCCAAGTCCGCTTAACTCCTCGAAGTACTTAGGGTTGCGAATTGGCGATGCATTTACTAGTCCAAACGGAGACGACGCTCCTTCAACAGTCGCAGCTCCGTTACCCGTTCCAATGCGAGGATTTACAATGTCGACGGAAGAACGCTGCGCCTGGACGCTCATTACCGTGCACAACATTATTGTCACTACAAGTTTGATCATTTTCATTCCCAGATCTTACACTATGTGAACTAACCTCAACGAACGATAACAAGTCTAGCGACGGTATGGACTCTCGACGAACAACTTACGTAGTACGATCCGACGGACAATGAAGACACGTCGAGTTCTATTGCACCATTATTGATAGCGCTGTTGTAGTCTGCACCGTTCCGGTGCTCCATGACAAGTGTTCCTGTGAAGTCGTACACGCGTAGGGTGCCCCCTTCGAGCCCCTTACCAACACTGATGTAGACTTTATCGGTGGCAGGTTGCGGCGATACTACAAGTGAATATGCTGAATGCGATGATGCGGCTGCATTATCTTCATCGACAGAAACTGGCGGCGGTGGAACGACGCGCGTGAAGCGTGTATCGACATTCTGCTCGATGCTGTCAGCATCGTACCATTTAAATCCTAGTATTTCGACAGGCCAATCTGCTGACTTTCCTGCGACTACAAGAAATTCGATCTTGGCCACGGCAGTGCCAACTTGCCGCGTCACCACAGGAAATTTGAACCTCGAGGTTCGAAGCCCGTCCGCGTACGTGTCTGTAGCGTCCATACGAGCAGTGAGTGGCACAAGCACCGAATCTTTGCAGCGGGTTGTTACCATGCAGCTTAGAAAGTGATCGGGTATTGCAGTTGTTGCAACAAATGTGTTGGTGCACAATTGTGCTAACGCGCCATCGATGACTGTTAGGTCGAGGTCGACACGATACGCCTGACGTGTGATAGAGTCGATGGTAACTGTGTGTTCTAGCGTCGTACCAGTTGTCGTAAGAAAACGCACGGTAATCATTCCAATGCTGTCGCTACGTACACTCGATACGTAAACATATATACTATCGAGTCCGACGTCAGAGCTATCAACAACTACGTTCGTTTTCGAAATGATTTCGAATCCAAGAAACTTCGAGCACGATGTAGCCGATGTCAATAATGCCGTAACAGTCGCTCGCCTAGTACTAGTGTCGCTGGAAGCTGTAATGGTGTCCGCGCAAGGCTCCGAGGCAACGCCCAATCCAATGGGATGTCCGTACGAGCGACCCTGAGCAAGTCCATAGAGACTTCCGTAGCTCCATGTCATAAACGAAACACCGTTCACGGCGGTGCTAATTGTGTGCATCGTTTCTGCAACGGGAAGGACAACAGTAGTGTAGGGTGCTCCAGCAAGTACAGTGCTTGTAACGAGCGCATGCGACATCAACGTTTTGCCATCGAGCATGATGTCCTGCAGGTCTGCAGTCTTAGCAACAACCGAACAGTACGTATCCATGCCAGCATGAGCGACAAACGTGCCGCGATTAATCCAAAGAGATGTGCCTGGGATAACAATCATCGTTGGTATCCATGATTCGACGGTTGGATGCCCTTGTGGTGTCTCTGGATTGTTACCTTTTACAATATCTATTGCAACAGGCAATCCTTTTCCAAACGATTTCCCGTATTGCATAACGTGAGCAGGTTTGCTGGTTAGCCACAGACATGCACGTTTTACAGCACTGTCTGAGTAGTAGTTACCCGCAGCTAACGTAGCCACGACGTCATATCCGGTGCCATCGGCGCGCATTCGGCGGACAGCAGTGTTGTCTTCTATTGCCAGAATGCGAATAACATCACCACCCCAATTCACCGTGTCTTCGTCGGCAGTAGTTCGCATTCTATCTACAGCATATTTCAGAGGTACGGTTACGAACAACGTATCTGCCAGATTGTCCGGTAGCAGCACCTGATTAAAACAGTTGCGCACGAAGTGGGCTGCCGCCTTAAACAAACCCGTTGGTGGCAGTACAGGATGCTTCATGCCGACTGCACCCTTGGTGTGACCAGATATTACTGCAATCGGTTTTGTCGATGTAATGAGAGTTCCCGTCAGATCGGTCTCAGCCTTGTGCGATTTGCCAGTTTGAATCTGCGCAAGGAGCGTTACCGTTTCGTGGGCATTTAGTGTAATAGTATACGATGTGTTTGCAACCATGACACTTGGCAGGCCAGGTGCGGTCGCGATAGGTGTAGGAGCTTTGAACGTTATGCGTGTATCATCTTGGGATGCGACAAAGACTATTTGACCTGGCCGCACCGATAAACTTGCACCAACACCGTATTCATCCTGCGGATAACTGAAGGCTCTATATGATACTCCCCAAGTCGAAACTGGGTAATGCAATGTTGCGTTGCCGTTTCCTTGCCATGCTACGTTTGTCGCAACCGTTATAGGACCAGTAGACTTTACAGTAATACCCTTCCTCTCGATCCCAGCCGTTGGAACAGGCAACGACATAGCAGTTGTAAGCACCACAATGCGGGTTATCCCCGCCTGCAAGTCATACGTTCGCGATGCCCTTGCACCTAACGAATCGTGTTCGACAGTAGCAACTGCAGAAGTTCTCGCTGTAAGCAACAGCGTTACAGGAATCTGCATTGGTTTTTCTGTGGGCGATGCCCAAACATGCGCAAACGCGACCTCGAAATGTGTGCCTTCGCTAATGTCAACACGTCCGTACTGCGCGGCAGCAGAGGCATGCAACACAATCATTGCAACGGCAAAACCTAGGAGTTGGGTGAGTTTCATAGCCTAACGCAAATAGATGTAGTAATTCTCTGCCCACAATTTAGGCAAGGGGCCGCGAAGGGGCTACCGTCTATCGTCCTCTGCTGAGACGTCTCCAATAGGCACGGCGAAATAGACTCCAGTAGGTAACTGCAATGAGGTGCCGTTGTCGACACTCCATGTGCCCAAGCCTTGGCCAATTGCAGAGTATATGTGGTATTGCGACGCATCAAATGCAACCGTTCCGGAGCTAGTTATGCGCGAGCCATCCCAGAAAAACAATATCGGTTGTGACGTCGAAGCGTTACGTTCTGTAGGCACAGATGTAACTCCGCCTAGGCCTAATGTTTGCACGATAACGTGTGGACCTAGCCTGGAATACATATACACCCGATTTGAATCCGAGGCTAAGCCAGAAATACGTTCAGCGGCGTGTAGAAGGACTCTGCCCTCTGTCGTAACGATTTGGCGGCTGTCTTGAACATACAGCAACGAATCACCAACGGCTACTACAGTCGTTACGTTAGGTACAGGAATTTCCTGCGTTTGCGCACCGTCACATCCGATATCAAACGTCGACAACACATTAGACCACGTGCCGTAAAATTTGCCGCGTTTCTCAGCAACGGGTGTCAGCTGATTACCGTGCATGTTGGAACCATGACACCTAGTCATCTTTCCGTCGACGCTAATCTGAATGATATCAGACCAACTGTCGTTTACAATAACTGCTGTGTCTCCAACAGAACGCTTCCGGTAAAAGTAGATAGCAATAGAGTCGAGTATTTCTCCGCCGGGTCTCGCTGTGTAGTGGTTTACTAATTCATCGGTAACGCGTTTCAAAAGAAGGATCTGACGATTGTGGAAATAGCGCACACTCGAGTACAGTTCTGGCAACGTAGTTCGCGTCACCTCGTCAGTAGCCGTGTTGTACGTTGTGATTTCTGTTGGCAGAGATGAGTTATTTCTACTCACAGAAACGTACTCACCGCTACAATCGAGTTCAATATTCTTATTGAACAATTGATGTAACAATCCTTGTGGCACAATCCATTTGTTGATGTTTGGGTCGAACCTCGCTACAATGGCACTTTCGTAGGATGCCATGTACGTAGTCGACTTGCCTTTATACAATCCCGTACTGAACAGGGGTTGTCCGGGTCTCGACACAAGCTGAAAGCGGTGTTCGGGTGCACTTGCAGGATGGACCGTCAATAAGTCTCCATTCCACGTTAACAGGTACATCAGCCCTTTGCCATTTGGTGTAATCGCATGTATTCCAGTCGCCGCGTACATCGTATCGAGAAAGATGATGCCGTCACTGCTCAACAAGGCGTAATGTCGGCTGGACATGATCGCTATTTCGTCGCCCGAGATTCGATATAGGTCGATGCGCGTGTCTGGCAGCTCGTCTTCACCTAGGACGTCCCATTGCATGTTGAATCTGGTAAATGTTTTGCCGTTGATGCCGAGGACCCCTCCGCTATTCGTTACGTGAAGAATACTGTGATAACGGTCAATAGAATCGAGTACGCGACCGGACATCGACATCGTTCGCGTAAAAGAGAACGTTGAAAATGCAATGACGCTGTCTCCAAGCGAACCACATGAAATCTCACCATCGGGCGACTGAAAACTGAACAGCGTTGTGACCGCACTGTCCATGTCAATCTTCTGCAGTTCTAGAAACCACATCGCATCAGTTTTCCTGCTGCGCAAAACCGTTACGAATTTGCCTTTGGGGTCGATTTGCGCATCGAGGATGACATCAAACACAGATCCCGCAATTCTTCGCATTGCTGATGTATCGCCGAAGGTGAGCGACGACTTGTAATTATCTAGATCAACTTCGCTTAGGCAGATTTTGTCGCCATCGATGTCGCTCTCCATACTTTGAACGTTTATGGTCCTATACTGGAGAGGTGTTGTCTGTGCCATTGTAAGCGCAGGTGCATCGTCGTTCGGACTTGCTTCGTCGACTAGGTACAATTTGTCGTATCGCTGGACAATCAGCCGTCCATCCGACAGCCGACCCAAGCAGTCTTTCGTATACCGCATGATTGTATACGTCTCTTGCGCAAGCAGTGAAATGCTGGATAGAGTGGACAACACTACAAGACAGATGCAAACGGCGAGCGAACGATTCTTCATATTTATGTTTCGATGTGGTTGTAAGAATAAATAGGCATTGCATCATCACGCGGCCATTGCGCTGGTTCTAATCGAATCGAGAACTTCAAACATAGCTGATACTTCAATATCGACTTTTGCCGCATGTCGCTCTTCTATCGTTTGATGACTCGCAAACTCCTTGCCGTTACCCGAGCTACTCAGGTTTGCACCGTTCGCGACGTCGCTTGAATCGTGTAGCTTTGTGTCAGGTATGCATGCTGATTCCTGCTTGCAATCGACTACTCCATGGTTGGCTATAATAAAGGGTCTGTTCAACGGCAAGTAACCCTTTCCTTTTGACATACCAATGTTGCACTACGAACTTGAATTCAGCATATGACAAAAGTCTTAATTACTGGGGCGACAGGAAATGTTGGTATTGCAGTATTAACTGCCTTGAGTACACTTAACCATCGTTTAGAGATAGTTGCAGGTGTTCGAGACTCGGACTTTGGTACTGAGCAAGTAGACGGATTCACCATCACGAATATCAAATTCGACTTTACCAATAGTGCCACGTTTGCATCAGCCCTACAAAACATCGATCTACTTTTTTTGCTTCGACCACCGCAACTATCGGACGTTAAAAAATATTTCGCACCGCTAATTGAGGTGGCAAAACAGTCTTCGGTAAAACACATTGTGTTTTTATCTGTGCAAGGCGTGGAGAAAAGCAAAATTATACCCCATCACAAAATTGAAAAACTAATCGTGGACAGTGAGATTCCATATACCTTCTTACGACCTGCCTACTTTATGCAGAATTTCACGACAACGTTACGCGATGACTTAGTCAATCATCACAGAATCTATTTACCTGCTGGACGAGCCAAATTCACGGTAATAGACGTAGATGATATTGGTGCTGTTGCGGCAAAGGTGTTGACCGTACCACAAAACCATATCAATAGAAGCTATGATCTAACCAACAATGAGACCTTGACATTTACTGAAATGGCTGCTAAAATCAGTAGTGGAATTGGAAAAACGATCAACTATATTTCACCTAACGTTTTGCAGTTCTTTTTTGCTAAACGAAGAGACAAAGTGCCCACCATGCTCATCTTAGTGATGATTATGTTGCATTACTTGCCAAGGTTTCAGAAAACGCCAAAGACAACGCAGTGTGTCAGAGATGTTACAGGACACGAGCCTACATCTTTTGACAGCTTTGTTTTCAACAATAGAAAAGAACTACAGTAGCAAGAAGCGCTTAGACGCCGAGCGTTATTCCACAACAATGTGTTCAACAACGGTGTGCCTTCCATCCGTCAGCCTCATCACATACGTGCCGCGTGCAAATGCACTAGTGTTCAGCACAACCGTGCCTTCATCACCCAGAAGTTTGTCAGACAGATCGAGCACCTGTGCGCCCGTGATGTCGTACAAGCGTAGCGTTGCTGACGTGAGGCCCATGCGGTAACGAACAGAGGTGGCACTCGATGAGGGTTGTGGTGCGAGGGAGAGAGAGAGCGGACCCGATGTTGCGTTCACGTCATCGTCGACACTCGAAACAACGCCAGAGTAATTACCGGCGACGGGATGACTGTATGCACCGCCTTGTGAAAGACCGTCAAGTGAGCCGTAACTCCATGCCATGAATACAACGTCGTTCTTGAGCGTTAGTAATTCCATTGGGCCTGTACCTATAGCAGTCCTGACGTAGCTGAAGCCTGTTTGTCCAATGGGACGAACCGATCCTATTTGTAGACCGTGAATGCCCTGCCCCAACTTCGTAAAATGCTCGGCAAGGCTGACGATCGTCATGAAGTTGTCCATACCCTCCGGAGCGTGCAACACGCCGCGACGTATCCATTGCGAGATGCCAGGGACTGTCATCATGGTGGGCATGCCGGCTTCGACGGTAGGATGTCCCTGCTTTTCGTCTGAATGTTTCGATGAGGTAGGTGCAGTAACTGAGAACACTGTTTTCGCGTAGGACTTTCCGTACTGCATCACCAGTGAGGGTTTGCTGCTGGTCCAGAGCGCGGCATCGATTACTTTGTAGTCGGTGTAGTACTGACCCTTGTTTATCGTTGCCACAAGAACGTAGTTGGTGCCATCGTTACGAGCACGTCTGATAATCGTGCCATCTTCGGTAGCAAGAATTCGTACAACATCGCCCCAACTTGAAACGCTGTCTCGATCTATCTGACCGTTCGTTCGCGTAGCAGTGTAAAACATTGGAACGGTAGCAAACAGTGTGTCTGCACGTGAGATCGGCAAGAGCGATTGATAAAAATTGTTACGAATAAAGTGTGCGCTGGCGCTAAACAATCCTGTTTCGGGAAGCATACCTGCGTAGTTTCCGACGGCACCTTTTGTGTGACCCGAAAGGACAGCAATAGGCTTTGTTGAAATAATCGAGGTTGCCGTCATGTCCGTCGAGGCCATGTGTGATTCGCCCGGCTTTATCACGCCAAGTAAAGCGATGCTCTCATGCGCACGAAGTGTAATCTCGTGTGGAGTGTCCGCCGCGAACTCTGTCGCTGGCGATGTTCCGATTTGAATGGATAAGGGGCTGGTAAAGGTGATGCGTGTATCGTCTTCCGAGGCGACGACAACGATTTGTCCGGGACGATATTCGGGCGCACTATCGGGTCCGAACTGATCTTGCGGATAGTTGAACGTCAGGTACGACGTGCCCCACCTTGCAACTGGATAATGCACGGTCATAGACATGTTTCCACGCCACCGTGCAATCGAAGCAACAGTAATAGGAACCGTAGACCTTACAGAGATGCCTTTCGAGTCGGGAATACCACGCAGTGTAGGAATAACTGCGGCATACGGTAGAGAAATTGTGTACTGTTTTCGAGCGGGCACGTCATACGTAGCCATCGTGCGCGCACCGGCGGGTCCGTACTCGACCGTCACCGACGCATTTGTTAGCGCGTAGACAAACAGTTGCGTTGGTTGTGGAAGCGGTGCCTCTAATTTCTCAGGCCAGAGATAGCCAAACGCCACCTCGAAGTGAAGACCTTGCTCGGCATCGGGTTTGGTGGAATCAACCTGACCGAACATCGTATGTTGCACGAAGAGCATCGAAAGCACTGTAACAAGGCGTATAAAGGATTTCATAGTGTATTACAAATAGATGAGCGTAGGAAGTAAGTAAGGTCAGAACCGAGCGACTTCTAGTGGCTCTGCCGAATGTCGCCCTAACAACAATCGCACGAGCGATAAGTAACAAAGGCAGACCCTTTCGCCCCTTACCGACCCAATAGAGGGCCCTATTTCTGGCAAGTCTGCGAAATGGAGCGTTTCTGGGCGTAACGGTGGAACGTTTGACCTCGTTGAGGCATACCGCGCGCACACAAAGGATTACACGTATGAGCATACACGATCATCATGCACACGTCGAGATAGACGGACATCATTCGAGGACTGGAAAAGGTGGAGACATTGTCATTACGCGAGAGTTTGATGCACCCCTGCAGCTGGTGTGGGACTCCTGGACGAAGTCTGAGAATCTGATGAAATGGTGGGGTCCGAAGAACCACGCGTCTCCTTCGGCCCACATCGACTTTTACGTTGGCGGCAAATACGTGTTCTGCATGCGCGACAAAAACGGCAACGACGTTTACAGCACGGGTGCCTACGAGCAAATCGTCCCGCACTCGCGCATTGTCTTCACCGATTCGTTCTCCGATGAAAACGGCAACATTGTCTCTGCAAGCGAATACGGCTTCGAAGACGTCACATTCCCTCTTATGCTTCGTGTAACCGTTACGTTCGAAGAAATCGATGGAAAAACCAACATGACGCTACGTCACGAAGGCATGCCAGCAGGCGAAATGTCAGGCATGACCACAAAAGGCTGGAACCAGTCGTTCGACAAACTTGCAGCAACACTTGATAACTAAACTTCAGGACAACGAATGAACACGACAGATGTAGCCGACACAGCACCTGCGACGCCAAAAGCTACGGGTGAAAAAGAGATGGTCGTTTCACGCATCATCAATGCGCCGCGCGAAAAAGTTTTCGAGGCATTCACCGATCCTGAGCACATCAGCGAATGGTGGGGTCCGAATGGCTTCACAACCACCTCACACTCCCAACAAAGACGCGTCGGAGGCAGCTGGCTCTATACCATGCACGGTCCGGACGGCACAGACTACCCCAACCGTCAGGTCTTCACCGAAATCGTGCACCCCAAGCGCTTGTGTTACAACCACGACAACGGCACAAACGCCGACCCAAGCAGCTTCAAAGTCACCGTCTCGTTTGAAGCGCTCGGCGACAAAACAAACGTCGAACTACGCTCGCTCTTCCCTTCTAAAGAAGCAGTCGATGACGCCAAAAAATTTGGGGCCGAGGAAGGGGGCACGCAGACCCTTTCGCGCCTTGACAAATTTCTTGCTTCGAAAGATCACAAATGAGTGTCACAGGCCGATCATGAATGGTGGCCAACCGGCGGTGCTATATTGCTTCATCTTCTTGTACTTAACTGCCGCAGGAGCGGGTCCGTGGAGCATCGACGCAATGCGTCAGCGCAAACATGTTTCACATTGACCCGACACTTTGCGTCAATGTGTATACTCTAACCTTTTCTATTATCTACACCTCAGGCACATTCGATGTTCAAAAGTAAGGGTCCTTTCAGCGGTTTTGCTGTAAAAGACATAAGCAAGGCCAAAGACTTCTATCTCAACACACTCGGACTCGACGTCACATCGGAAGCCATGGGCATCCTGAGAATCCATCTCGCGAACGGTGCCGACATCGTTGTATACCCAAAGGCCGACCACGAGCCTGCAACGTATACCATGCTGAACTTCCCCGTCACTGATATCAACAGTGCCATGAACGCCCTAGAGTCGAAGGGTGTGACGTTCGAACATTATGACTTGCCAGGCTTAAAGACAGACGAAAACGGCATCTCACGTAGTAAAGGAATGTCCGTTGCGTGGTTTAAAGATCCGTCGGGTAATATTCTGTCGGTGATCGAAGAGCAGTAGACGCGCTCAATACTGAAGCCGGTAGAATTTGTGCTGTTCGTCTAAGACCAGTGGGTTTATAGCAGTCCACACTGCAAACTCTTGATTTTTTCTAGGGTTTGCGGCCTTCCATGTCTCGTATTCTTCTTGATTGCCACTCTTGAGTAACTCGTAATTGTATGCTTCAAAATGGCCTGCATCGAGGACGCGTTTTGGGTAATCAAACAGAATATTGGGGTGGCTTTTGTCAAATCCACTACCAAAGTATCGCTCTATGAACGACTTCCTCATTCTATTCACTGAGCTCAAGTTGATCTCTGACTCATTTGCCAGACATTGTAGGTGAATCGACTTGTAGACAGTCTCGAATGAGATTTTGTTTTTTGGTGCGTTAGACAATTCGTTTGCAGTCATCGTCGGTTTCTTACTAAAAGAAACCGATATCGAATCTTTTGTCGTGACTATTAAATCGGCTTTGTACGTATCGTATAGTTGTTTACTTATTTGAATTGTTCGTGGAGTCTTTGGTTCAAGATTAAGGAACAACTCACCATAGATCATCGCCCAGACCGATTCGGGAGTATGGTAATAATATTCTGCAGCGTGCAAATAATTGGATACATACGCAGGCTCTACCTGAATGCCGCGTTCGAAGTACTGGATGGCCTTATCGTATTCTTCGCGGTTTCTTTCCACTGTCCCACGCGCAAGATGTAGACACCCCGACTTCAGAAACTTTATACGTCCAGCGTCAAACACTTCGATTGCCTTCTCGAGCTTTCCTTCTTCGTAGTAACTATTACCCAGCAGTTGATGAATTTGGTCGAAATCATCCTTATGCGACGTCAGCTTCGACAGTAATTTAATTGCCTGCTTATAATCTTTCTTTAGGTAGTACGCATACGCAATCTCATACGTAATGCTTATATCC
>Ga0163150_10002748_pt1 | contig 26224 bp, 23 predicted proteins | sample OliLakLV19P2IB_FD_148628 | JGI IMG/M metagenome (GOLD analysis project Ga0163150, IMG submission 148628) | Freshwater microbial mat bacterial communities from Lake Vanda, McMurdo Dry Valleys, Antarctica - Oligotrophic Lake LV.19.P2.IB | ecosystem: Environmental > Aquatic > Freshwater > Lake >...
GTGTTGGGGGAGAGGGCTAGGGTGAGGGGGAAGAGCCGGCTCATTTGCGAAAATCACACTTCGTGCCGAGAAATGTTTGGAGAACAACGAAACGCGAGACTCGCCACTCGATAACAAATGGCCCCCCTCTCCTGACCTCTCCCCCCGAATCGCCCAAAAGCGGGCGATTCGGGGGGAGAGGAGAAGAACGCTGACCCAGGGCGGCGCGAGGGGCTCCTGCCCCACGCTTGCCCTGGGCTACCTTTCCGACGCCCTTACAGGGCTCTCAAGATGAAGCAGCGGCCTCCTTGCCGCTGCACTTCTTAAAAAACGTCCAATTTCCAGGGGCAGACATTCTTGTCTGCCAGTTGGGGCGACTGTCTAGTCGCCCTCTGGAGTTTCTACGTTTGTCCCCCCTTTTTCAAGGAATCGAAGCTTTGAGAAAGCTTCGCCGCGTTTTTTACGGCAGGGGGTCTTCATTAGTATGTACCACACACCCTGTGGTCCCCTTGCCAAGGGGGACAAACCTCTGGCCTTCGGCCAGAAGAAGGTGCGTTCCAGAAAACGAAACGCACCGGGGCGACTTTCTAGTCGCCCTGAGGCCGGACTGGAAAGTCCGGCGAACCGGCAGGCTGGAAAGCCTGCCCCACGTGTTTGCTGCCGAATCGCAAATTCATAACTCGGATTAGGTCTAAAGCGAACTGCTGGAGCGTCCCTAAGAGTTATCGATTCCCTCGCCGATACAAGATTTTGGCGCCCGTGCGAATAGGCTCATTGGGAGTCGCAAGCTCCCTCGGGAGCCTCACGAAGCGCGTCTCTAACATTGGAACCAAAGGCTTTGCCCGTCAATCGCAGGAGATTGCTGTATACTTGGCTGGATTCTTTTGATTACTATTTTCAAGCATGTTGACACAAGATCAAATCAAGGAGTTGGAGAAGAGAGTTGAGGAGCTGTCCATCTTTCATCAGGTGGGCAAAGCTTTGACGTCAACGCTTGATCTTCAAGAGGTTCTCACCTTGATTATGGGAAAAATCAGCGAGTTGCTGAAGCCCAGCACCTGGTCGCTGTTGCTCGTCGATGAAAAGAAACAGGAGCTTCATTTTCAGATTGCCATTGGCAAGGACGCGAGCCGCATCCGGGATTTTAGAATCAAGATTGGGGAAGGGTTGGCTGGCTGGGTCGCAAAAACGGGCGAAGCGGCCATTGTGAGCGATGTGACCAAGGACCCGCGGTTCTCGCGTGAGATCGACGGACTCATTCATCCTCACATCAAGAGCATTGCCTGCGTTCCCCTGAAAAGCAAAGACCGTACGCTCGGAGTCATTGAGCTGATCAACTGCTTTGAAGAGTCTTTTCCGAGCGAAAACCTGTCGATGCTGACGTCGCTGGCCGACCATGCGGCGATCGCAATCGAGAATGCGATGTACGTGAAGCGCATTCAAGAGCTCACCATTACGGACGACTGCACCAGTCTTTACAATTCCCGCTATTTCAATTACATGATCGACTCGGAACTCAGCCGGTCGAAGCGCTATAACTATCATTTTGCGCTGATCTTCTTTGATTTGGACCGCTTCAAGTCCGTCAACGACACTCACGGGCATCTGTGCGGCAGCCGGTTGTTGAGGGAGATCGGAGATCTGATCAAGAGCCGCCTGCGAGACATTGATACCGCCTATCGGTACGGTGGCGACGAGTTCATTGTCCTGCTGCCGCAAACCACCAAAGACGCAGCGATGCTGGTCGCCCGGCGATTGTGCGATCTGCTGAATCACACACCGATCCAGCTGGAACAGGACGTATGTGTCACGATCACTGCAAGTTTCGGCGTCGCGTCGTTTCCGGCGGACGCGGCGTCCAAAGTCGAACTGGTACGCATGGCTGATCAGTCCATGTATCGGGTGAAAAACCGCACTCGCAACGGAGTCGAAGGCACTTGAACGCGCCTGGCTTGCACGGTCGCCGCCAGTGTCCCCCGCATTTTCTTCCAAGCTCTGTGTGCCGTCCCATATGAGTCACCCTTCGCCGCATGCAAATTCCAAATGCTGCTCCGGCCGCGAGCCGACACGGGCGCTGTGGATCGCGCTAACGCTCACCGGCTTGTTTACGCTGGTGGAGTTTGCCGGTGGATGGTTCACCAACAGTCTCGCCTTGATGGCCGATGCCGGCCATATGCTGACCGATGCGGCCGCGCTGGGGCTGAGTCTGTTTGCGCTCTCGTTTGCAGCCCGGCCGGCTACAGCCCGAAAAACCTACGGCTTCCAAAGGGTGGAGATTCTGGCGGCACTGGTGAACGGCGTCACCTTGGTTGTGATTTCGCTCGTCATTTTCTACGAAGCGTACGAGCGCCTGTTGAGTCCTCCGGTTGTGAATAGTGGGCCCATGCTGGTGATTGCCTGCGCCGGGCTCGTCATCAACCTCCTTTCCGCTTCCGCGCTCCACGGGGCGCATTCAAGCAACTTGAACGTCCGGAGTGCACTTCTGCACGTCCTCGGAGATGCTTTGGGTTCTGTCGGAGCGATTGTCGCTGGAATCCTGATGCTGACCAAGGGCTGGTACCTGGCTGATCCGCTGATCAGTTTCGTGGTTGGCTTCCTAATTCTGTACAACTCCTGGCGACTGGTGAAGGATTCAGTGGACATCCTGCTGGAAGGAACTCCCGCTCACATCGATCTCGAAACGGTTCACAGTGCGCTGAACAGCGTAGAGGGTGTGGCATCGATCCACGATTTGCATATCTGGACGTTGACCTCGGGAACCCATGCCATGAGCTGTCATGCTGTGGTTTGCGGCAGCGATGATCGGCATCAGATTCTTGAACAACTCAGCGCCATCGTGCGCAGCCGCTTTAAGATTGACCACACAACCATTCAATTGGAGGAGGTGAGTCTCCAGCATCAAGAGACCAATTCCTGCCATGAGTGTGCAGCCTCTTGAAGTACGGAACGGAAGGCCTTGCAGCTTATAAAGGCTAAATGACGAATGACGAAGGCCGAATGACTAAAGAAATCCGAAGCACGAATGCCTAAACGCATTTCGTCATTCGAGCTTCGTCATTCGTCATTCGAGCTTCGTCATTCGTCATTTGGCAGACTGCCAGCCCTGGCGCGGACAATGAAAAGAATGACGAACGCCACACCCGGGACGGCGGCAGGGTTTCCGTCAAAGTCGCCGGCCCTCCCTCACGGTCGGGCTACTGAACAGGCCGAGGCTCAATCAGTAGCCCGCGCGTCAGCAAGGGCTGTCCCTCAAAGGAATAAGTTATGGGACTTTGACGGAGCCCTGCTAAACACCCAAACCAGTCTTTACAGCCTCTTCGTTTTCAGTATAATAGCTGGCTCGCAACGCCTCTGAGCTCCGCAAAGGCTCGCAGGATGGCATTCGCCCAACCCCAAAACAGACCCGACGTTGTTTTGATTCTTCCCGCATAACGAAGGAGGACGTGTGATAGAAGTCGAACAGCTAACGAAACGGTATGGCAGCGTCAAGGCTATCGATAGCGTGTCGTTTCGTGTCGAGAAGGGAGAGATTCTGGGCTTTCTTGGACCCAACGGCGCCGGCAAGACCACCACAATGCGCATTCTCACCTGCTTTCTTCCCGCTACGGAAGGCACGGCTCGCGTCGCAGGCTTCGACGTGTTCAAGCAGCCCATGGAAGTCAAGCGCCGCATCGGTTACCTGCCGGAAAATCCACCGCTCTACAACGAAATGTCGGTGGATAGCTATCTGGATTTCGTAGCCCGGATCAAAGGTGTGGAATCCGCCGACCGCAAGAAGCGGATTGACGAAGTGAAGGAGAAGGTCAGCATTCAAGAATACAGCGGGACGCTCATCAAGAACCTCTCGAAAGGCTACAAACAGCGGGTGGGCTTGGCACAAGCCTTGGTGCACGATCCGGAGGTTTTGATCCTGGACGAGCCGACGGTCGGACTCGATCCCAATCAGATCATCGAAGTCCGCGAGCTGATCAAGAGCCTTTCAGGAAATCACACCATCATTCTTTCCACCCACATCCTGCCCGAGGTGAGCATGACTTGCCAGCGAGTGGTGATCATCGCGCAAGGCAAGATTGTCGCCGTAGACACGCCCGAAAACCTGACACGCCAGCTGCAGGGGTCCGATCGCATCTACCTTGAAGCCACCGGCCCCGAACAAAGCATTGCCGGCAAGATCAAGGAGATTGAGGGCGTGCTGCGGGTGGAATCACACAAGCTGGATGGCAGTGAGGCCTTCTCTTACTCCGTGGAAACGGAACTCAAGAAGGATGTGCGCAGCCGGCTGGCGCGCAAGATTGTTGAAAGCGGCTTCGATCTCTTGGAAATGCGAACCATAAGCATGAGTCTTGAGGAGGTTTTCTTGCAACTGACCACCAAGGAAGAGGGGGTGCGCAGCAAATGAAGAACATCCTGGCCATCCTCCAAAAAGAACTCAGAACGTTTTTTGTTTCCCCAATCGCTTATGTCGTTCTCACCGTGTTCCTCGTCATCTCAGGCTACTTTTTCTACAACATCGTCTCCATCTTCGTAGAGCGCTCCATGATGGCGATGATGCAGTCGCAGCAATTCGGGGGTCCGCCGCCGGCGATGGATGTGCCCGCCCTGGTCACTCGAAACTTCTTTGGCGTCATCAGTACCGTCATCCTGTTCATGCTGCCCATGATCACCATGGCGGCTTTTGCTGACGAGAAGCGCCGCGGCACCATTGAGCTTCTCCTCACTTCACCGATTACAAATGTAGAAATCGTTCTCGGCAAGTTTCTGGCAGCCCTGTCGTTCTTCATCGTCATGCTGCTGCCCACGATGATCTACTACACGTTTGTCTTCGCTTACAGCTCTCCCAGAATGACGCTCGGGCCGGTGCTTTCCGGTTATCTGGGGTTGTTCCTGCTGGGTGGAGCACTCATCGCGCTTGGCATCTTCATTTCAACACTGACCGAAAACCAGATCGTGGCGGCCAGCATCACCTTTGGCGCTTTCCTTATTCTGTGGGTCATCGACCTTTCCGCTCGTGGGGGAGGAACGGTGGTTCAGGAGATCGTGAGCTATTTGTCGATCCTGAATCACTTCGAAGACTTCTCGAAAGGCGTCATTGATACGGGCAGTCTGGTCGTCTATGGCAGCTTCATCTTTCTGGGACTATTTCTGACATATCGTTCCATTGAATCACTCAGGTGGAGGCAGTAATTTCGATGAAATTCCTAAAAAACATTGCGTCCTTTGGCCCAGCAATGGTCGTTGCGGGCTATGTGTATTACTCGATTCAGAGTATCTGGAACCTTCAGGTCCAGATCGTTCTCTACACCGGCATTGCGCTCACCTTGGTGCTCCTATTTTTCAGTCTGGACAAAATCAAGGCAGCGTTCCGGCGCCGCTCCACGCAGTACGGAACCAATTCCATCGTGATGACGCTGATTGTCATTGGCATTCTGGGGATGGTGAACTTTCTCGGCAAGAAGCACCACAAGCGAGTGGACCTGACCAGCACGAAGTTGTACAGCCTGTCGGATCAATCCAAGAAGGTGGTGCAAGGACTGAAGGGTGAGGTCCGAATTCTCTATTTCGATCGGGAACCCAATCAGAGCCTGAACGACCTGATGGCAGAGTACAAAGGCGTCGATTCCAGCAAAATCAATTTCAAGACCATCGACCCGCAGAAGGATCCTGCCCAAGCCAAGCAGCACGCCATCACGCGCTTCAAAGAGACGGTGGTCGCTTATGGCAGCAAGAGCGAGAAGGTGGAACCTCCGCAGGAAGAATCCATTACCAATGCCATCTTGAAAGTGACGCGCGAAAAAAACAAAGTGGTCTATTTCCTGGAAGGCCACAACGAAGGGAACGTCAACGACAGCCAGGAGGCCAAGGGTTTTGCATCCGCGAAGAAAGCCATTGAAAGCCAGAACTACGAGGTCAAAACCCTTAACCTCGGCCAGAACCCGGCGATTCCAGAAGACTGCTCGGTCCTGGTGATCGCAGGCCCGCAAGTGGCTCTGCTGCCGACAGAGGGTCCTCTGATTGACACGTTCGTGGACTCGGGTGGCAAAGTGATGTTGTTGCAGGATCCCGATACCACTGCAGGCATCGACGAACTGCTCAAGAAGTGGAAGATTGGGTTGGAAAACAACATCGTCGTAGATTCCAGCGGCATGGGCCAGCTTCTAGGCATGGGGCCGGCAGCGCCACTGGTGACGACCTATGAGTCTCATCCCATCACCAAAGACTTGACGCGTTCCATGTCCTTCTTCCCGTTTTCCCGTTCCGTGAAAACGGTGGAGAACACAGCCTCTGCATTCAGTTCTGCCGTTCTGTTTAAGACCAGTGAAGCCAGTTGGGGTGAGACAAACCTGAAGAGCGGCTCTGCGCGCTTCGACGAAGGAGCTGACGTGAAAGGTCCGGTGCCCCTGGGCATTGCCAGCACGATGCCGGTTGCCGGCGACGACAAAGAAAAGAAGCGCGGCAAAGAAGCGCGTGTGGTGGTGATTGGCGATTCCGACTTCGCCAGCAACCAATACTTTGGGCAACAACGCAACGGCGACCTTTTCTTGAACTGCGTCAGCTGGCTCGCTGAGGACGACGATCTCATCTCCGTGCGGCCCAGAAGCCAGGAAAATCGTTCGATCCAGCTGACTCGAGCCAGCTCGAGCATCCTCTTCTGGGTCACCATCGTCCTGATGCCGGGCGGCGCACTGGTCAGCGGAATCCTCGTCTGGCTAAGGAGAAGGTAGCCAATGAAATGGAAGAATCTTGCCATCGTTGCCGTTGTCTTCGCGGCGCTTTTCTGCTGGGTGTATTTCTACGAAATCAAGGGAGAGAAGACGCGGGAAGAGTCCGCCGAAAAGGAAAAGAAGATTTTCCAGTTTGAAGAGAAGGACATCGCACAGATTACCGTCAAGAATGCCGAAGGGGAGTTTGTGCTTCAGAAGGACAAGGATAGCTGGAAAATGGTTCAGCCGCTCGCGACCAAGGCGGACAAGTCGTCGGCTGACAGCCTTGCCACTGACATTGCCCAGGCCAAGAGTGATCGTGCCCTCGACGAGCCGAATCCGAACTTCAAGAACTTCGGTTTGGAGCCAGCTGTTGTCAAGCTCACGGTGAAGCTGGGTAGCGGACAAACCCACCAGTTGGAATTGGGCGACAAGGATTTCAGCTCCAGCTCGGTCTTTGGCCGCATCCCGGGACAGAACAAGATTCTTTTGCTCGCTTCTTCGCTCCACAGCAGCGCAACCAAGAAACTCTTCGACTTTCGCGACAAGAATGTTCTGGAATTTCAACGAGACCAGTTGAAGGGCATGAATATTTTAACCAAGGGCAAAGAGTACGCTCTTGAGAAAGCAGGTGACGACTGGCACATCAAGAAGCCATTTGAATCGAGGGCCGACAACACGGAAACCAATTCGATTGTGGGCGATCTGGAATTCGCCAAGGTTGAGGAGTTTGTGGACTCGCCTGCCGATCTCAAGTCCTATGGTTTGGCGCCGCCGGTAGTGCGTGTCGATTTGTTCCTCGGCGACAATCGCGCGCGGAAGACCTTGCTCGTCGGGAACAAGATCGACAGCAACTATTACGCGAAAGATGAAGCCCGCGACGCGGTCTTCAAAATCAAGGAAGATCTCTTCAAGAAACTTGATTTCGAATCGACAAAGATTCGCGACAAGAAGGTGCTTCGCTTCGAACGAGCTAACGTGAAGCAGATTGATATCAAATTGCCGGACAAGGAGTTTACTTTCTTTCGCGGAAGCGACGACAAGTGGAAAATGAGCAAACCCTCCGGACACCAGGGCAAGGTCATCAGCGAATACAAGATTTTTTGGCCGCTGGAAGACCTGGAGGGCAAAGAATTGATTGACAACGCAAACCTGGCAGATGCCAAGTTTGGATTCACAAGCCCGTCTGCTCAGATCAGGATTGTCGACAAAAGTGGCAAGACATCCGAAGTCACTCTGGGCAAGCTCGACAACGAGCAGGTATTTGCAAAGACAAATTCCGGGATAACCGTTTATAAGGTGGAGAAGAAGATCTTAGAGGATCTGAATCTCAAGCCCGAAGACATCATCGAGAAATAGTCGGCCTGGGAGCTCGGGTGTGTCGCCCCCAGCCGCAGGGTGCATGAGACCGGCCGCGTTCCGCGGCCGTTGCGGGTGGGACGCCCGCGCTCCCAGGAGACGAGGTGCTTTATGCCCATCAGTCAGGATCTGCTGGAAATTCTGGTTTGCCCTCTATGCAAGGAGCCTGTGACGTTGACTCCGAATAGCCAAGGCTTGAAATGCAGCAAATGCGGACGGGTCTACCCCATCAAAGATGACATCCCGGTGATGTTGATTGATGAAGCCAAGGTAGAAGAATAACTCCTGAACCAAGCCTCGAAGCCTGCTATATCTGCGGTTCGTGGCCACAGGTTTTCATCTGGCCTTCGCCCTTCCTTTAGCTGCCCGCTCACCGCTCCATCCAGCGTCGCCGATTTCTGGTTGATATCAAACAAGACCCCCGATCCCCTGCAGTGCTCTCCACGACCACGTCAAAGTCGATCAACGGTCCGGCAACACCGTTGCTATTTGTTATCGGTAATGCGCTAGTTACGGGGGGAGTTTGGAGTGTGGTGTCATGCAGTCATGCAGACGCTCCTGCGCACGCTGAGCGCTGGAAGTAATCGCTTTTCACTTTTTTCACAGCTCTCCCCTCGCTGGTGGCGAGGGGAGCCGATTCTAACGACTGTGACCGCATCAGAACATAGCACCCACAGGCGTCACTATGATTTGCAATGCTCATTAGGCTCCCTCTTCCGCTAAAGAAGGGCAGCGCGGGCTTCAGTTGACGCGGGGTTGTACGAAGTCGACAAGCGCCACGCTCATCATCGATAGCCCACGGTCACGGAATTCAAGACTGGCGAATTGGCTCCATTCGGAGCACTCAGGGTGGACTTGTACTGAATCCACCGGCCCCTCGAAGAAGTCAACCTGCCGGGCTGGTCAAAGAATGTTCCTTCACCTTTCGGTCCCACCCACGGGCTTTTCAACAGGGATTCCCGGTCAATCGCAGTTCGCACTTGAAAGCGGATCTTTGTCTTCCCAGGAGTAACCGCTTGCCAGGAGAAACTCTGAAACTCTACGCCAGGCCCGCCCTCGTATGGGACTGATAGGTACTCGAAATCATCTCTGCGATTCTGGACATTCCCGATGACGGCAACCGAGAGCCAATGCGTACCTTTGCTGGGGATCAGCAGTCGCCGATCCACCGAGAACCCGCGTGAGCCGCCCCAGTATAGGAAAGAGTTTGTACGGTGATTCGTCCCTTCCGTATGACAAGCGAATAGCAGATCCTTCCAACCATCTTCGTTGAAATCTGCTACCAGTGCCCCCGAAGCTGATTCAGTGGGAATGTGAGTTACATTCGCGGCTTCGATTCCGCGCGATGATCCCCAGAATATGTAAGAAGGATGGTTGCGCGTGACACCGGCATGGTAGCTGGTCAACACGAGGTCGAGATGCTCGTCCCGGTCGAGATCCGCCACCACAGCGTCTTCGCTACCGATGGTCGGAAGCACCAGCCGGTTGTCGGCGGAGAAGCCGTGCGCGCTTCCCCAGTAGATGTAGGTCCCCGCAGCAAAGCTCTCGGTTTGAGGTGGCGCCGTAAGGGCAGGCATCCGCGCCGGGCGCACCAGCTTGTCCAGGTCGTACAGGTTGCAAATGATGATGTCGAGAAACCCGTCGCCGTTCAAGTCGGCCACTTCTGTCGAAACGGCGAGCCTGCAAGGCAGTGTGGTTTTGCAAGCAGCATCGAACCCGGCGGGACCATTCCAGAAGATGGAAGCCTCGTTAAAGGTGCCCGAGAAAACAAGGTCCAGGTAACCATTCTCGTCCAGATCGGCTACGCTATGGGCTCGTGCGCCTGCGAAGGGAAACGTGAAGCGGTTGCCGGCAGAGTAGCCGCCGGGACTTCCCCAGTAGATGACCGTCCGGTCTTTCTCCGGAGCACCAGCCCAATCGGCAGCGCTAATGTCGAGATATCCATCTTTGTCAAAGTCTGCGATCCGCGTCGAGAAGGCATAGTGAACCGGAAGCGTCTCCGAACGACTCATCGAGAACCCTGTCGGAGTCCCCCAGAAGATTCGCAGCTCCTTACCAACGACTATTAGATCCACCCTACCGTCTCGGTTTAGATCGGCCGAGCTGTAAGCCGTCAAGGCATCTCCCGGCAGGGTCTGGCGGGCTGCGGGCGAGTAGCTTCCCTGAGCGTTCCCCCAATAGACATAGTTGTCCACGGGCTGACCCGCAGTGCCATCATGTGCGTTTACGAAGAGCAGATCCGGGCGACGGTCGCCATTCAGATCGGCAACACCTACATCGAGGGCACCCAAGGTCGGGAGCTCGGTTCTGCTCTGACTGCCGAATCCAGTCGGGCCATTCCAGTAGACAACGCTTGAAAATTCGTTGGTCTTTCCGTTGTGCTCCTGACTGAACACCAGATCCAAAAGGCCATCTTCGTTCAAGTCTGCAATTGCACAGCGGCTGGCCTGCTCGGTGGGAAGGGCTGTGCGGTGGTCCTGGGCCAGCCCGCCGCGCGGCCCGCGACTTCCCCAGTAGACAAAGGAAGATTTGCCGACCTTGTTGGCAAATACAACTTCCGGAAATCCATCACGGTTCAAGTCGGCCACTTTCACATCGCGCGCGCCCAAAGTTGGCAGCTCCGTTCGCCGCGCCACATCGTATCCCTGCGCCGAGCCCCAATAGACATACGACGGGATGGGGTAGTCATCGCTCCCGGCAAACTCGAGATCGGCCTGGGGCCGCAGTTCGTTGGCAAGCAGGATTTCAAGATGGCCATCCTGATCCAGATCGGCCGCAGCCACGGCGGCAGTCCCAATCCCTGGCACAGACTGTTTGCGATCGGCCGCGAAATCTCCGTTGGCGGATCCCCTGTAGATCAGAACACCGCTGTTGTCCGCGGCCTGGCCTTGATTGGCAAACAATAGATCGAGAAATCCGTCAGCGTTGACATCGACGGTCTTCACGTCACGGGCGTGGAAAGTAGGAAGCTGCGAGACACGCTGCGGCGAGAATCCCTGTGCAGAACCCCAGTAAATATCCGAGACAGGTCGCAAGAACGTAAAGTCCCCCCCAGCCTTGGAAAACTAGTAGGAGCGTCCGCTGCTGGCGAACACCAGGTCCGCATGACCGTCATGGTTCAAATCAGCGGCGGCCACAGCAGTGGCGCCAACCGTAGGAAGCTCCGTCCGGTTCCGCCGCCCATAGCCTTTGGGGCCTCCCCAGTAGATGTAGGATGACAGTTCCGTCTTCGTGCCGTTGAACTCGTTGGCGATGACGATGTCGAGAAATCCATCCTGGTGGAGATCGGCAACCGTCTGGGCATTCGCCCCGTTTCCCGGCAGGCGCGTGGGCGGTTTCGCCAGTAATGAGGAGCCACCCTGGCTTTTGTGCAAAAGATCCGAGGACAGGATTCCGAAGTCGGCAGCGGACTCGATGGCCGTGCCGGCGCGGAAGCGTGCCTGGCGATGCTTGAATCGTCGAAGAGCGAGACCGTGGTTCGATTGAGGTAGCGTACGCGCCTTGGCTCCCAGAGCCAGCGCCTTCAAGATTGCGAAGGTCGCGCTCGCGGCGACCGCTTACCGGCGAGTCCACCGTAAGACAGATCGCTTGATAACCAGCCGCTTCGGCACGTTCCACCAATCCACGCGTGATCTTTCGATCCTGATAGGCGTACAGCTGAAACCAGCGGGGGCCCTCACAGGAACGCGCCACCTCCTCCAGGCTGTAGCTGGCTCCCGTGCTGACTGTGAACACGAGCCCGGCCTGTGCCGCTGCTCGAGCCACGGCAAACTCGCCTTCCGGATGAAAAAGACGGTGACAGGCAACTGGCGCGAGAATGACGGGCATTGCCAGCTTCTGGCCCAGAATGGTCGTGGAAGGATCACACTGAGTGACGTCCTGAGCACCCGCGGAACCAGACGGATGCGCTGGTACGCCAGGAGGTTCTCGCCCAAGGTCCATTCATCGTCCGACCCACCGGCCAGATGGTCATAGACAGCTTTAGGCAGGACACTTTGGGCCTGCGGTTCAAACTCGGAGAGGTTGAATGGTGTGTTGGGTTCTTGGCTTTTCAACGACCCTCCCTGGCCGCACCACGCGGACACCCACTCCGAGTCAGCACCGCACTGTCCCTATGTCCTTTCATGACATCTGCCGCAAAAAATCGATTTGTCCATGATGCCTCTCCGTTTCATTGACTCTTCGGAGAGGTCCCCTTCACAAACCTGCGCGGTGGTTTGCTGGCCTGATCGCCCACCGGATCGGCAACGTACAGACTTCCTTCCGAGTCCACAAACATTCCGTGAGGATAACCAAATGTGGCTTCTGCGCCGAACGCGTCGATCAGCTTGCCCTTCAGGTCGAGATTGTAGATGCGCGTGTCGCCCTTTCCGGTTCCCACGTACGCTCCGCCGTTGCGAGTCAGGACAATGGAGTCGGCGCGCGGATAGCCCGGCCACTGAGCCAGAAAACGTCCCTCGGCATCAAACACCTGAACCCGGTTGTTCAATCGCTCCGCAACGTACACTTTGCCTTTGGCATCCACGGCGATTCCATGTGAAGTATCGAACTCTCCGGGTCCGCTCCCCTTCTTCCCCCAAGCCTTCAGATACTTGCCTTCCGGTGAGAACTTCACGACTCGCGAGTTTCCATAACCATCGGCCACATAGATGTGACCGGAACGGGCGACAGCCACGGACGTAGGCTGATGAAACGTCTTCGAATCCTCTCCCGACTTGTCCAGTGTTCCCAAGGTCAAGAGGAGCTTGCCTTGCGGGTTGAGCTTCATGACCACTTGCCGACCCAGATCAGTCACCCAAACATTGTCCCAGCGATCGACATGGAGCCCGTGAACCCAGTATTCGCGACTGATGGGAATTGGAGGATTAACGGTCAAGTTGTAATTCACCGACTGCTGGAATATGTCCTCACCCAATGAGCCCAAAAACTTTCCCGTCTTGTCGAAGGAAACAATCGGATGCGCTCCGCGATGGGCCACATAGATCCTCCCGTGCGAGTCGCCCGCGATGTTCGACACCATGCGGAACGTCCACCCATCCGGCAGCTTCGGCCAAGCGGGTTCCAGCGAAAAGTCAGAGGCTTCAGCGAAGACAACGGCTGAGAGCAGAAGAAGCGCTACCACCAACAACGGGGTACGATTCATAGGATTCCTCCCTGCAACGTGGTAGCGAGCGACCTCAGACCGCGGAGAACAAACTTGACCGAAGTTTGAACTTCGCTGGCAGCCAGTAAACCTAGTAGTAATTGTTTAGCGCGGCTGGAAAGCCCTGTACGTCAGGCTTTCCAGCCTGACCCCGCTGCCACGAAGAGCCAAGGCGTCAGGCTCGAAAGCCTGACCTAGCCAGACCTTGGTCTGGCTATTCATCTTTGTCCCCCTTGACAAGGGGGACCATAGGGGGTCTTCAGCTGTGAATTCGAGACCCCCTGCCGCAAAACACGCGGCGAAGCTTTCTCAAAGCTTCGATTCCCTTGGAAAAGGGGGACAAATGTAGAAACTCCAGCGTCAGGCTCGAAAGCCTGACCTACGAGAAAGACTGCTGCAACCCCGCTAAACAATTACACCTAGTATTACTCTGTCAAGCTCCTGCTTGGGTGGCTGCGAAACTTAACAAAGTAGTACGTCCCTTCAAAAGTTCCAGGCGGGCCTGGCGGGCCCAGTCGAAATGACTTCTTCCAGATACGGCCCGCTGCGGGTCGAGGCGCTGATGGCGTGAGTTGCCTCCGCTCTTTCCAAGACGCGATAACCCACCACGCTGTGCCACTCACCGTCAGCCAGTTGCAGCGTCATCGACGAAGGATGATCGGCGTGCCAGGTGCTGCCACCCGGAGGAGGGCCAAACTCTCCCCGGCAATCCCGGATAACAATGGGAGACTCCAGCCGGGTTCGCTCTTTCGAGAGCGGCCAGAGGACAAGCTTTTCGCACAGCCAGCCACCTAATCGCTGCCGTCCGCTGCCCTGATTCTTTGTGTTGTAGCCGGAGTGGTTGTAGCGCTCGTCTCCGATCGGGAAGAGCGGAACTTCGTAGAGGTTGGCGCCAATGTACGGCGTTCCGTCGGCGGCTTGATTGATCGAAATGGGAGACATCGAAATCGGCCCCACCGCTTCAAGGATCTGGTTCCAAGTTGCGCCTTGATTGGTCGATCGCCAGACTCGAATATTGCAGCGGTTCTGCTCTGTCATGCCTCGGGCAGTGAAAAGCAAACTGCCGTCAGTGTCTCGAATCAACGAAGGCTCAAAGGAGTCCCCGTATTCAGTAACCGGAGAAAACGACACGCACTGCCAGCCATCGGATCCTCGACGCCAGCGTGAGACCCCGCACCGCCAATCCTCAGTCCCTTGATTCACAGCCCGCTGGTTCTCTCTCGCGGAAAACGCCAGCAAGAGGTCGTCCTCGTCAGGAATTCCATTTCGAATCGGCCACTCCATCAGATTCCAGCCACCAGCGTTCTCAGTACGAAAAATCTTTTGCTGGCCGGTGACTTGGAAAGTCTTTCCGTCATATCGGTACTGCTGCAACTCCAGATACCCATGGGCCTGCTTGCCCATGAACTGGCGCCGGCCCACCCGGTCTGGGCTGAAGTTGAGGTCTCGGTCGTCAAGAGGCCACGCAATGGCTGAAGTGATTCCGAAACCCGTGCCAGCGTGCGCATGGGGTGCACCGTCGGCCCGTTTTGCTCCCCAGGGTACAAAGGCTCCGGCAACCGGATACTTCACCATGACGGCCCGTTCGTTCGCAGGATTTGAGTTAGGATTGGGTTCCTCGTGGTTCCTCGAAACCGGAACGGTTGAGAGCGCTTTGAAGTTCGAGAGGCTGTCGAACAGAACGACGTCAGTCCCGACTTCAAAGTCCACGCCCGGGTTGTTGACTCTGCGCACATTACAGAAGATCGCTGCCTTGCGCGGAGCGACCTGAAACGGATAGGTCAACCCATAGCGCCAGACCTCGCCTCGCGTTACATCGGGCGGGGAAACAAGCTTCAGCCCACCTCGGGTGACGCGAGAAATTCCATTCCCTTGACTCGGTTCGCTCAGTGCGACGGCCGCTTTCAGCTCTGACCTGAACAGAGCCGGAGCAACCGTAAGGCATGTGCTTAGACAGATCTGAAATTCACGTCGATTCCACTGCTGAGACATTCCACCTCCGAGAGGAAGGGCCTGTTGCGATGTTGCCAGCGCTAAGGGTGTGCAACCGGCTAACGCTAGACTTCCTCGAGGTCACGCATCGGGTTCAGGCAGCGAGCCTCCCTAAACTCCCAGTAACGGGGCGAGGTTGTGCCATTGGGCAAAGAGACCGAGTAGAGATCTGCCCTATGAGCCCGAACCTTCAGCCGAATGGGTTTGCGAATCACTTTCGAAGGATCGGCGCCAGAAGTCCATTGCACAGGTAAAGCGGTCCCGTTCTCCTGGATGGGACGGCAGTCCTTGAGCCGGAAACCCTCGATGGGCTGCCCCGATTCCTCGCAGATCTCCACTCGAATTTGACCGCGGGAAGCATCCGCATTCACCAGGATCGGCGCATCATGGACAGCGAACGGACGCGTCAACAGCTCTCCCCACTCTTCGTCGACGTGCAGCGCCAGGAAGCCGTCTGGCCGCAGAGAGGCGGCGCCGATGCACTCATTGCCGATGTTGATATAAGGTGGACGGTGGTGGTGAGGGGTTCCTGCATAGTAAAAACGGATCTCGTTTTCCAGGAAGATCGGACTCGTCGCTGGAATCAACATCTGCCCGTCCCACGACCCTTCTTCACCCAGAGGGATAAATCGAGTTCCTTGACCCAGCCGATGCCAGCAATAGCCATCCCGGCTGTAAGTCAGCTCCACATCCATGGTGCCGTCCATCTTGCTCCATTTGAAATCGGACTCCCAGGTGTTGAACATGGAGAGCCAGCCCATGACGTAGTTGCCGTAAGGAGTCGTCTGCATGCCGTAGAACTGGGTCTGAGCGGGATCGTTCGCATCGGGCTCCACCGCGAGCAGGGGACGGGTCCAATGAAGAAAGTCTTCGCTTTCGCTCCGCCAGACGCGCCGGTCGGGAGCGTCCGTGCGAAATGAGCTTTGATAAAGGCCGGTCTTGGGATCGCGATAGAGGCCGATGTGGCAGTCGCTGTTGGCGTGAATCACGGGCTCTGACTGCGCCTTCCGCCAGTGAATGCCGTCGGGTGAAAAATAGGCCACAATAGCGGGTGTCTTCCCCGGACGCATCATCAGCTTGTACCGCCGCGACCTATCAGGTTCTTCCACATCCAGGAGAATCGACGGGCCATGGGTGTTCTCCCGCTTGTCCAAAACAATGTTCGTACCGCTGACCACGTCCAGTTCTGGACGCGTCCAGTCATACCCATCTTTCGAAGTGGCGTAGCAGAGAAATGGGCCACCTTGGTCTCTGGGATCGTGAGTCGAATATCACATCTTGAAAACATTCGACTCCGGATCGCGAAGGACGGTTCCATAAAGATGAACTCGGCTGAACTCGTAGGACCGTTCCGGTTTCAGGATTGGATTACCCGAATACTTGAGCGGCTGACCGAGCCGACGCTGAAACCCGCGCACGGTTTCGAGAGCCCAGGGATCGAAGAAAAGGAACTTGATCGTTCGCGGTCTCGTTCGTGGATCTGTCGATCTCGCCGTTTGAGGCAGCGCCAGCCCGGCGTTTGATGAGACCGCTCCGGAAGCCGCGGTCAGGGCAGCTCCAGAAGACAGGAACCACTGGCGTCGAGTCATTTTCTGGGGATGGAACGTCACTGACTGGCCTCCATTGACAAGTGAATTGAGAGGTCGAAGCGCGGGGACCGAGAATTTCTGGGAGCGTAGCCACCTGCTGGCGCGCCTGTCGGCGCACCCTGCAGTTTCTACATTGGTCCCCCATTTCCAAGGGAATCGAAGCTTTGAGAAAGCTTCGCCGCGTTTTTCGCGGCAGGGGGTTCTTCCTAGTTCGTAGCACACCCCCTGTGGTCCCCCTTGCCAAGGGGAACAAACGCGTGGGCACAATGCCCAGGCTCTCCCCATACCCGCCGCTTCATACCCGCCGCTTCGCGACCGCGTGATGCCTTCTCAAGGCTTCACCTTCGCGCCGCCCCTTTACTTAAGTGAAATCAAGCACACCGCTCATTTGCAGATCAATGGTAGCGGGCACCGAAGCGCAACAGGCTTCAAAACACCTTCTGGGAAGTCTCGGTCTCGCAAGCGCGGTAAAACGCGAAGATCGTTTTGAGAAGGTGCAGCCCTTCCGCTCCGCTGATCGGAGGCGGCGCAAAACCGCGAGCCGCATCAACGGCCGCCTGTACAAATGGCCGGTACCCCGTCTCAGCCGGCACGGTGTATGAAAAAGTCTGAACCCCAGATGGAGCGCCGGGGCGGATGGAATACCATTCCAGGGGTGTCCCGCCCACCCGATCAAAGCGAATCCAGCCATGCGAACCCCAGATCGAAACCAAGCTCTGATAGCCTTTGTCGAGATAGTAGCCGGATTGCAGAGTGCCGACGGCTCCGTTTTCCAGTTTCAAAGCCGTGACAGCAGCATCCTCCACCTCGATCGGCTCGCCGCCCACATTTTCAGAAAAACCGCAGATTTGCTTTATGCGTTGGCCGGTCACAAATTGAATCAGGTCCAGAGAATGAATGCCCAGCCAGATGAGATACCCACCTCCGGCCTTGTCCTTAAAGGAGAACCAGGACTGCTGGTAAGCTGGCGATTTCAAGCGGGTCTGATCGGCCAGAAAATGGGCGTCAATCCCATAGAGTTTGCCGAGGTATCCCTGCTCGATGAGTTCCTTGGCTTTCAACACGGGTGGGCTCAGGCGGCCTGCGAGAGCAAGCATCAAATGGAGATTCCTCGAAGCCGCCAGATCGACAAGGGGCTTGAAATCTTCGGCCCTCACACAAGCCGGTTTCTCCGAGAGCACATGACACCCGGCTTCCAGCGCGTCACGAATGGGGTTTGGGCTGTGTCGCGCCTCCAAAGTGATGAGTACGAAAGGGGGTGCTTCTTTCCGAAGCAACTCTTCGTGATTCCGCAGAAAGACCGTTTTCTCAAAACGTTCACCCAAAGACTCGTTAAGCTGATTGGAACTGAGGCCGGTTTCGCCAGCTACGGTGATGCGGTCGACTCCTCGGCAACGAGCCAGCGAGTAAAGGTAGAGTTCCGTGTGCGCCGCCGAAGGTTCGACAATGAGGCCCACGTGGAAGGGCTTCTGCTCCATAAGGGAAAGCTGGAAACCAATGGTGAGGGGTTCCGAAGCGAGTGACAGATCCCGGGGTCTTCAAGACCGACTGAGGGGGTTGCCTTGGAGCAACTCCAAACTAAGACAACCCCCGAAAACTTCGCCTGCCGCCCTCTCGTCGGAGAGAACTACTCTAAAAATAGAACTTCAACCCGAACTGCATCTGGCGTGCGGGCTGAGCTGAGCCAATCACCCCAAAATCCGCCGTCCCGAAGTTGACACCCGGGATATTAAAGTTGGTGTGATTCGTGGCATTGAAGAGTTCGTAACGAAACTCCAGCCGTGTGGACTCACTCGTCTGGAAGTTACGAAGCAAGGCGAAATCCAGTTTCTCAAGCCCGGTCCTTCAATAATGGAGCGCCCGGCATTTCCATAGGTGAAGGCAGCCGGTAATGCCAGAGCCGTCGTGTCGAACCAGCGCACTCGTGTCCGATCCGAACTGGGAAGGTTTGGATTACGAATCGCATTGGGACGGCTCGAAGCTGTGCTGCCGACATCCAGGAGCGTTGCAGAATGCAGAATATAGTGACTTCTGAGAGCTTTGTCTGATACAGCTAAAGCAGCGAACATCGGCACCTCTCGCCCCAACGCGGGGGAAGCTGTGAAAAAATTGAAAATTGGCTTCTTCCGGCAAGAAGCTTGCGCAGGAGCGCCCGCTCCACCCAGGTGGAACGTGCGCTCCGCGCGTTTTCGGCTGTGGATTCAGAACCGTAATGGACCAGGATCGTCCCGATTCAATTTTTTCACAGCTTCCGGGAGCGCGGTGCTATGAAAAAATGACCGGAGGCTGCGGTTGCGAGAAATTCCCCCTTAGAAAAGGGGGCGGCGCCGAGGGCGTGGGAGTTGTCTCGGGAGACCGGAAGGCCAGCGGAAGAGGATGGCGTCATTAGAGATGCGATGTGCCGGGGTGAGGCTTTCCCCAATTCGTAAGACAACCCCGGGCGGGTGCGCGACCGCTGTCGGTGCGCTGCCACGCCCCGTTGAGGAAGGTTGAGGAGAGGGGGAGTCGATTTAACGTGATTGTGTACGCATCATGCAAAAACAGTCAGGAGTACCACTATTATTTGAAGTTCTGAAATAATTGCTGGATTCCGGCCTCGGTTTTCACCAGGGGTGACGTTCTTTCGCCACAATGACGACGATCTAACGACGCAGGAGTTGATTTATGAAATCCCTAAAGAACCATTTCTTCAGCGACCTCGATCGCCGCCAGTTTCTGAAGCATTCGACCGCAGCGACCCTGGCGACTCTTGCAGGCAGTGTTCCGAAGCTTTTCGGGTCGGAGGCTCGAAAGAAAATCGAGCCGCGCGCCGACACGCTGATCCTGTTGTGGATGGCGGGCGGTATGGCACAAACCGAAACGTTCGACCCGAAGACTTACACGCCGTATGAGAGCGGACTCGAGTCGAAACGCGTGCTCAGTACGTTTCCCAGCATCCCGACAGCAGTTGACGGCATAAGGCTCTCCCAGGGATTGGAGCGAATTGGCAGCGTCATGGATCGCGGCACACTGATCCGAAGCCACCGAGTGGGAGATCTCGGTTTCATTCTGCATTCGCGGCACCAGTTCCATTGGCACACCGGCTATGAGCCGCCCCAATCGGTGGCCGTGCCGCACCTCGGCGCGTTCATTTCGCGAACGCTGGGTTCCAAGAACCCCGATGTGCCTGCTTTCATCGACATTGGTCAGAACCTGGAGATCGGCGCAGAGAGCGACTCTTTGAAAGCCTTCCACTCGGCCGGTTTTCTCGGCACCGAGTATGGGCCTTTCTTTATCCCTGATCCAAGAGACGCAGTGGCCAGCACACGCCCACCGGCGCACATCAGCGCGCTGCGTTTTCGGAAGCGGCACGAGCGCTATCGCCAACTGGTGGAAAGCAGCCCAATTCTGCAGCAAGGCAGCGACTATCAGCGGGAATCCCTACTGCGCTCGGTTGAGAATGCCCATCGGCTTTTGAATTCACCGGCGGCCAAGGCCTTCGATCTTTCGCTGGAGCCGAAGAAGATTTACGACACTTACAACACCAGCCGGTTTGGCTTGGGCTGCCTGCTGGCGCGGCGGCTGACGGAAGCGGGTGCCCGGTTTATCGAAGTCACCACCGAATACATTCCGTTCCGCTACTGGGATACTCACGAGAATGGGCATACCCGGGCGCTCACGATGAAGCAGACGATCGATGGCCCGGTATCCCAGTTGATATTGGATCTGGAGGAGCGCGGGTTGTTGGATCGCACGCTTGTGGTGCTGGCCAGTGAGTTCGGTCGCGACATGATGATCGAGGGCAAGCCCGACAAAACTGTGAAAGAGCAGATTAAGCAGCCCGAAATCATGACCGAGCCCAAACACTACGGCATGCACCGGCACTTCACTGAGGCCAGCAGCATCCTGGTGTTTGGCGGCGGTTTTCGGAAGGGTTTTCTGTACGGCAAGACTGCGGATGAACGCCCTTGCAAGATTCTCGATAACCCGGTGACGATTCCGGATCTGCATGCCACGCTGTACCATGCCCTGGGCATCCCGCCAGACTTGGCCTACGAAGTCGAAAGACGCCCAGTGCACGCGACTAAAGATGGGAAAGGAAAGCCGGTTCTCGAACTGTTCCGGTCAACCTGAGGGCAGCGGCAAAGTGCTGCAATAATAAGAAGAACTCACCCGTCCTCGGCTTTTGCCCCAAGCGTTAAGTCATAAGCTGACTTGTTCGGGCCGGAAGAGGTAAGCGAGAGGGAATCTCTTCTGGTTTCTGACGCATGTCCCTCTCAGCATTTACTCACCCTTGGTTTTGAGCTGGGACTCGTTCTCCTTGATGAAACTCTCAATCTCGCCCGCGAATCCGAGAAGCTTCACCCACTGTTCCTTGTAGAGCGTTACCGGAAATCGGCCCAAACCATAGACCGAGAGTCCGCCCTTCTCACTCACCTTTAGGGAAAGATTGCCAGATCGCCTCCCCTTCAAAGCCTGATTTTCCGCTTCCAGTCGGGCCAGCTTTTGTTCCAACGTTTCTTCCATGAATCCTCCTTGTTCAGCCCACTTGAATCAGAGCAGGGCGGAAGTTTAGCATTTCATGGACGAATTTGCTGCCTCCGTCACCCCGTATTGCGATTGGCCGGTTTTTTGCCTTGACGCTGGCGCCAACGATACCTTCCAATGGGAAGCCATGAACATTGAAGTCCTTTTGTTTGCGCGGCTCAGAGAATTGGTGGGGCATGATCGCGTAGTGGTTCAACGACAGGAGTTGCTCACCGTTCGGGACGTTTGGGATGGCTTACGCGCCCAATATCCACAGGTCGAGGGTTTTGGAAAAAGCTTGCTGGTTTCGGTGAACCAGGAGTTTGCCAACTGGGACACGGTCGTCAGAGAGGGGGATGAATTAGCCTTTTTCCCACCTGTCAGCGGAGGCGCGGAAGACGGCGACCGTATCCGAATCGTCCGTTCCCCAATCCAGATCGGACCGTTCATGAGTCAGCTCCAACAGCCGGAGGATGGCGCTGTTGTGGTGTTTGATGGCATTGTGCGCAACCACAGCCAGGGCCGGAAGACGCTGTATCTGGAGTACGAGGGTTACGAGCCGATGGCCCTCAAGAAGATGAAGGAAATTGAGGAAAGCGCTCGAGGCCGCTGGCCAGTGAATCGCATCGGAATCGTGCATCGGCTGGGGCGGCTCGAAATCGGCGAGGCGAGCGTTGTTATCGTCGTTACTTCCGCCCATCGCAAAGCAGCCTTCTCAGCCTGCCAGCATGTTATCGACACCTTGAAGAAGACCGTCCCCATTTGGAAAAAGGAGTTCTTCGCTGACGGTGAAGTCTGGGTTGAAGGTGAAGTGCCACCGGGTTGTCGCTAGAACTGTTCGATCTATTCCTGCCCTTTGGCCTGCATTTGGGCGCCTGACGTTCCCCGGCAACCCGACACTGCAATCCCTTCATCCTATCGCGCGGCCTCTGCTGCTGCAGTACTTCACGATGAAACAATCTCCACTCCGACTTCTTTTTGCCGCCGCCGCCGTCCTTTGGATGTCCAGTGGGACCTCTCTGGGACAAAGCAAGGGGAAGGATCGCGACTTCAGTCTGGTCGTCGATGTGAGTTTGGTCAGTGTTTTAGCCACTGTCACAACTCCGGATGGAAACTGGGTGGCGGGCTTGAAGCAGGACGATTTTCAGATCTACGAGGATGGGAAACTGCAAGAGATCAAGGTCTTCGGCAAAGAATCAGACCTTCCGTTGCAGCTCTGTTTGCTCTTCGACAGCTCAAGCAGCATTGCGACCGAGTTGGGAACCCAGCAGGAAGCAGCCATCCAGTTTCTGGCCTCGATTGTTCGGCCAGTGGACCGAGTCTCGATTCTACGCGTCTCTGAAGATGTCGATGAAGTGGTGCGCGCAACCAACCGCATGGATCGACTGAGAAGCGCCATTCGCTCAATCCGACCGGGTGGAGGCACCTCGCTCTATGACGCCATTTACCTGGCAGCAGAAATTTTGGGCCATGCCAAGGGCAGAAAAATCATCGTAGCCATCACCGATGGAACCGATACAACCAGCGATCTCCAGATCCAGGATTGTTTGAAACGGGCACAAATCGCCGAAGCTGCAATCTATGGGTTGGTCGTCCAGCCAATCAAGAGCGAGCCGGGAAGGAATCTCGGGGGAGAACACGCCATGTACTATCTGGCCGAGAAGACCGGTGGACGGTTCTTCCGGGTGCTTTCACCCGACTCGGTTCGAACTTCCTTCGACAAGATCAGTGAAGAACTGCGAACGCAGTATTATCTCGGCTACTATCCGCAGCGTCCTGCATCTGGCCCGGCGGAGTTTCGTCAAATCCAGGTCCGCGTGAAAGACACTTCCTACGTCGTTAGAACGCGTGAGGGATACTTTCCAGGCGCACGATAACGACCCACACCAGACCCACCCTCCGGGTTGGAGCCAGAGCCACCGTTCGACAAACCATTGAAAAAGAATTGGACGACGGCTTGCCTCGGGCTTACACGCCCGAACTGTATCAGACTAAAGTCTCCGCGGTCTTCGAGCACCTCTTCGAAAGCTATCAGGGCGAAGGCGCCAGGGTGTACACGATCTAGACTGCTCCTGATCAAGAGAGCGGCGAATGCGACAGATCAAGCAGCTCCAGGCATCCACTTTCAGCAGACCGCTTACCTCGGGGAGAATGATGGGCGGATATGGCTAACCCCTCTCTTCGGATCACCTTCTTGTGAAGGTATTCGTATGGCAGATCCCAGCTTGATCGGAATATACAACTGGCTTAAGATGTAATCATGAAAACGACGATTGAGATTCCTGACGAGACCTTTGGAACCCTTCTTCGGTTAACCCGCGCCAAGACAAAACGCGACGCCATCCTTGCCGCCATTGAGGACTACAATCGACGCCACCAAGTGGAGGCGTTGGTAGCCACCTTCGGCACGTGGAAGATGGACTCCAACGATGAGCTGGAGTCGGCGGATATGGAAGATGCGCGGAGAAGCAAATGAGCCCCTCGGTCCTGGTAGACAGCTCGGCTTGGGTGGAAGTGCTCCGCAACCGCGCCGCTCCAGCTCTGCGCCAAAGTGTGGAAGCGGCACTGCACGAGGGGCGGGCTGCGTTGACACCTCCTGTGTGGGTGGAGCTGTATCGTGGTGTGCGCGGGAAACGCGAGCTCCAACAGCTGGACTCCCTTCGCAGACTCTGCCAATGGTTGGATTTCGATGACGACTGCTGGGAGTTGGCCGCCCAGACCGCACGGCAGTGTCGGGAAGGGGGCACCACTGTACCGCTGGGCGACGTGCTTGTTTTCGCTTGCGCGCGACGGCATGGCGTGGAAATCATCGAGCACGACCAGCATTTCGCCCAGATTGCCAAAGCCGCCAAAACCTGATCCGTGCACACGTCCTTACGGAACACTTACTGCAAACCACCCTCGGACCCTCCTGCTTTATCTGCCGGGCAAATCCAGACGGAGATTACGCTTGATCATCTTGCGCCAGGCGTCCATGACCTGCGCCTGCTCCGCAAACTGTGGCCATTTCGCCACGGCGGTGCGAATTTGCTCGACGATGGCTTCGGCGCGGCCGCGCTTCATCACGGCGCTTTTGGCGCAGGCGCGGAAGTCCGTCATCGTAAATCCGTCGCGCTTGCCGTTCATCGTCATCTGGTGGCGCGCGGTCCAGTCACCGTCCGGATTGTAGCTATAGGTGACGTCGAAAGCGGGCGAGAGCGACCACTGTCCGGCCTTGTCCATCAGGAAGGCGATGTTCTTGACGTGGTCGTCCTGGTTGCGGGCGATGATGTTGAACGCCATGCGCCGAAACTGCTCCTCTAGCGCCTCCATCGGCAGGTTCAGTTGGCGCATGACCAGCAGCGCCTGCTCATAGGCATAGGCTCCAGCGTTGTTGAAGTCGAAATGAGCCAGCGCACCCAGCGACTGCATGTGCAGTTTCTCTCCGCCATCGAGCCGGTCGAATCGCCGCGTCATGAAATGCCGCCGGCCATTTTCCTCTAGCAGCCGGCACTCTCTCATGGTCACACCTGCCGCCTTGGCCATCAGGAAATACGCGTACTCAATGGCTCCATAGCCCTTGGGATCTTCGAGTTCCTTGTCTTTGTTGCCCGCCACACCGTCGAATTTCAATAGCCAGTAGTCGAAGCCGGCTCCGGCGGCAATCTGGCCGGAACGGACCTCGTTTGTCAGGCGGTTCCAGGCAATGACCGCCTTGGCTCGCGCGCCGCCAGCCGAGGTGCCCACACGCAGAATGTCGTTCAAAGCCCCCGCCTTGCCTTGGCGTGCAAGCGTGGCTTTCAAATTCCGACGCTGCGTCAGAACCTCCGACGCCAGCCTCACCAGGGCATCAATCTCGATCATTGCCGCCCGCTGTTGCTTGGGCCCGATGCTGGGTTCGAACTCCAGCGCTCCCATGCCACGGGCACCGGTGTAGCACAACCGTTCCACGGCATTGAAACTCCCGGGAGCTCGCCCCTGCGTTGACAGCCACGCGTCAATCAACGCATCGCCGAACCTGTCGGGCAATGAGTCCGCTAGCAGTCCGGGCAAACCCCGAAAGGTTCGTTGCGGCAGCTGCGAAAACACGTACACCCGGTCACTCAGCGGCAGGGTGATGGGCGAAACCTCGATCCCACTCTGCGCAAAGGCTGGGTCGTACTGGAACGCTGCATAGCTGTCCCTGTCCTCCAGCGCCACCGCACCGATGGTCCGCCCCCACAATTGCACCTTTGCCAGAGTGGTCATGGCTTGTCTTTCCAGGTCCACTTGGCGGATGAAGCCTTCACGGCTTTGGCCACCGCTTTCGTCGCGGAAGCGCGCCGGCGTTTTCGGCCCCGAAGTCTTAATTGGGCCATCGGGCTGGGCGCAGTTTCCGGAATGAGCAGATCGAAACGTTCGATCAGGTTGAGTGCGCGACACACGCGGATGAATCCCGACAATTGCGTGGCCACAGCCCCTGATTCCAACCGCTCCACGGTGCGTTTCGAAACTCCAGCCTGCCCGGCCAGTTGAGCCTGCGTCAGGTTCCGCTCCAGCCGGACTTGGGCCAAACGCCCGCCCAATTCGCTGAGGACGGCCTCGTCGGTAGCTTGCTGGGTGATATTCATAATACGTCTAATATGGCGACTTAAGTCATTAATGTCAATTAATTCGCCATATGTGACGGTTAGATTGCCGAGGATCACAAGAGACAGTGACGGAACTCGTTGTCTCTCGATGTGGAGATTGGACATTTGTGAAGCGGCAGGAGGCCGCTTCTTCATAATAGAGCCCCAGGGGGGCGTCAGACGGTAGCCCAGGGCTGGACCAGTGGCAGGAGCTGCTGGTCCAGCCCTGGGTCAGCGTTCCCATCATTTGTTCCCTCTCTCCCAACACATCTTTTGTGTTGGGGGAGAGGGGAAGAATGGGTCGAAACGCTGACCCCAGGGCGGCGCGAGCGGCTCCTGCCCTCGCTGGCCCTGGGCTACATTCTC
>Ga0163150_10002749_pt1 | contig 26212 bp, 24 predicted proteins | sample OliLakLV19P2IB_FD_148628 | JGI IMG/M metagenome (GOLD analysis project Ga0163150, IMG submission 148628) | Freshwater microbial mat bacterial communities from Lake Vanda, McMurdo Dry Valleys, Antarctica - Oligotrophic Lake LV.19.P2.IB | ecosystem: Environmental > Aquatic > Freshwater > Lake >...
ACCCTGTTCCCGATAAAAGATACATAAGTAATGGTTTGGTTGCCAGAAAAATTCGAATTGAAGATACTTTAAAAGATTGAAGAAAACTTCCAAAATGCTCAGTAGAATTACCGAACGATGAAGAGTGCGACCCTTCGTTACCTCAGGGTAAACTGCACAGACGATGCCTGTAGCACTTCAGTCTGCCTTCATATAAAATTCCGGCAGATACACTGGGCTCATAAACCCCAGATTCCTCCTTCGTCGGAATGACAAACAGCCTTACCTTTGCTGCCCTTCTTCGCTACATGCCTGCGCTAAAGCTTCTGCAGTTAAAAAAGCTTCGGGGAGCAAGCCATTAAATAGTATTTAGCAAAAGACATGAAGTATCACAACGAAATAGAAAGGCGGAAGACATTCGCCATTATCTCTCACCCGGATGCTGCGATAAGATAAGTTAAAGAGAAGTTCTAAGCATTCACTCCATTATAAAAAACAAATTCCGGGGAAATATCATAATCCCATAGTTCATTCTCTTTTGAATTCGCAAACCGGATTACTTTGTCCCATACTATTTCTCCAAAAATTCCTACTCTGGCATTGGAGAAAATATTTTTATCCTTCAGTTTCTCAATTCCCGGTAAATGTTTATGTTTTTCAAGCAATGGCAGTATGTCAATGATTTTAGTTATGCCATTTTTAAAGGTGCATAAAATAGTAAAATCTTCGAGTAAATTGATATGGTTGATTTTAAGCATTATTGTAACGGAGTTACTTTGTGAAATTCTTTTGTATTCCACATAGTTAGTAATTCTTCTTTATGAATTTCAGCACATGCCTGCACCAATTTTAGTTTACTAACAGGAAAATCGCCGTTTAATAAACTGCCATTTTCTATAATAATATTTGCTTCAAATTCTCCCTACTTTACTTTAAAGTGCGGAGGGTTATGGTCATTAAAAAACATGTAAATAATTATCCCGTAAAACCTTGAAATCTCTGGCATTTGCTTTTTATACAAAAGTAGTAATTTAAACATAAAAATTGAATGTTACCCTGCAATGACAAGTTTAGTAAGGCTTAGGATTCTTACCTTTGCCGCCCTCCTTCGCTACATGCCTGCGCTAAAGCTTCGGCAGTTAAAAAAGCTTCGGAGGGCAAGCCATTAAATAGTATTCAGAATTCAGCATAAGACATGAAGTATCACAACGAAATAGAACGCCGTAAGACATTTGCAATTATCTCTCACCCGGATGCGGGGAAAACGACACTGACGGAAAAATTTCTGCTGTTTGGCGGAGCTATACAGGTGGCGGGTGCGGTTAAGAGCAATAAGATAAAGAAACATGCTACCAGCGACTTTATGGAGATAGAACGGCAACGGGGTATCTCGGTGGCTACTTCGGTAATGAGTTTTGAATACAGCAATGTATTGATTAACCTGCTGGATACTCCCGGTCACAAAGATTTTGCAGAAGATACGTATAGAACACTGACGGCAGTGGATAGTGTTATCCTGGTAATAGATAGTGTGAACGGGGTAGAGGCGCAGACCCGCCGCCTGATGGAAGTGTGCCGTATGCGGGATACGCCGGTGATTGTGTTTGTAAATAAAATGGACAGGGATGGTAAGAACCGTTTTGATTTGCTGGAAGAAGTGGAAAAAGAATTAAGCCTGGCACTGCACCCGATGACATGGCCGATAAGCAGCGGTAAAGAATTTAAAGGCGTATATAATTTGCACGATAAAAATTTAGTGTTGTTTACTGCCGGTACCAAAGCGGCGGATGAAAATGTGATTACGGTAAATGATTTGAATGAAGCGGTGGTGAATGAAAAACTCGGCGACCGTGAAGCCGACCAACTTCGTGAAGATGTGGAACTGGTGGATGGGGTGCATGGTGAATTGAATATTCAAGACTACTTAGATGGTAAAGTGGCGCCGGTATTTTTTGGCAGTGCGGTTAATAATTTTGGGGTAAAGGAAATGCTGGATACGTTTATCCGCATTGCGCCGCATCCCCGCAGCCGTGCCACTACAGTTCGCCCCGTAGATGTGGAAGAAGATAAGATGAGCGGCTTTGTCTTTAAAATCCATGCCAATCTGGACCCCAAGCACCGTGACAGGATCGCATTCTTCCGTGTTTGTTCGGGTAAGTTTGAACGGAATAAATATTTTCATCATGTGCGGCTGGATAAGGATGTTCGTTTCAGCGCCCCGTATAGTTTTATGGCCCGGGAAAAAAGTGTGATTGAAGATGCATATGCCGGTGATGTGGTAGGATTGTTTGATACGGGTAATTTTAAAATTGGTGATACACTGACGGAAGGGGAAGATTTTTTCTTTACGGGTATTCCTTCTTTTTCGCCAGAGATATTTAAAGAAGTGGTGAATAAAGACCCGATGAAGACAAAGCAATTGGAAAAGGGATTGATGCAGTTGACGGATGAGGGAGTGGCGCAGTTGTTTACCCAGTTTGGCGGGAATAAAAAGATTATTGGTTGTGTGGGCGAGCTGCAGTTTGAAGTTATCCAGTATCGTTTGCTGCATGAATATGGTGCTTCTGTTGTTTTTAATAATCTTCCTTTTTATAAGGCTTGCTGGCTGACGAGTAAAGATGCAAAGAAGCTGGAAGAATTTTCAAGATTTAAGCAGGCAAATATTGGTGCGGATAAGGATGGCCATATGATTTATTTGGCGCAGAGTGAATGGTTTTTGAATACAGAAAGGACGAATAACCCGCAGATTGAGTTTCATTTTACGAGTGAGATACATAAATAAAAGCTACGAGTTATGAGTTGCGAGTTTCGAGAGGAATACATTTCTCGCAACGAACGCAAAGTAGAGGCGGCGCAAAGAATACAAGGGAATACAGTTGGCCACAGATGAACACGGATTAACACAGATCTGCCTGTCGGCAGGTCAATACAAAATACAGGCGACCTCACCTGGTAAAAGTATGATATGTGGAGTTTTCCTCACCCTATCCTGAAGGAGAGGGGCGCAGAGTCTCTGATGATTAGAGTATTTGATGGGGTGAGGTGAATAGGCCACGCCGAACTTAAAACCCAAAACTGTTCTAATGGCAACAATCTTTGTAACTAAGCGATTAAGAGTCCGGCATTTTACTTTGTCTGATGCTGATAATTATTTTGCATTGCAAGGTAATGCTGATGTGATGCAGTATATCCGGCCACCGAAGACGAGGGAAGAGAGTGATACTTTTTTACAGGAAAAAATTCTTACCACATCGCCAAGAGATTTTAAAGGTTATTGGGCAGTGGAAGAAAAAGATAGCCGGTTGTTTGTTGGCTGCTTTGTTATCATCCCTATACCGGATGATATAGAAAAGACACAACTGGGTTATTCTTTTTTGCCGGAGCATTGGGGCAAGGGTTATGCGTCGGAAGTAACTAAGGAAGGAGTGAATTATTTTTATAACAGAACTCCGTTGACCGAAATATATGGTGTTACTGAAACACCGAATATTGCTTCGCAAAAAGTATTGCTGAAAGCAGGGTTTACACAGATTGAATCGAAGTGGGAAGGAGAGAAGGAGGTGCTTGTGTTTATTGTGAAGCGATAGATAACCGTTATCTGATCAATACAAATGTTCCTTTTCGAAATACCGAGCCTTCACAAACTGTTTTTGCCTTTATCATATACACAAACACATTGCCATCCTGATGCAGACCCTTGTATCTTCCATCCCAGCAGCCGGAAGGATTGCGGGTATAAAAGACCCTTTCTCCCCAGCGGTTGTAGATGCTGAATTCAAGGTCGAGGATTGCTCCCCAGGATTTTATGCCATAACAATCATTCAAGCCATCATTGTTGGGAGTGAAACCTGTCGGCATTAAATAGCCACCTTTGTTGACGTTGCTAACATTCACTATTACGGTATCATAATTAATACATCCTGTAGCATCAGTTCCTGTTACTACATATTGTGTTGTAACAGCCGGTGCAGCGATGGGGTTTGCTATAGCCGGATTATTTAACGTGGCGGCAGGTGTCCAACTGTATTGCGAACCACCACTGGCTGTTAGTTGGCTTTGCGTTGTACTGCAATCAACATCGTTTGATTTATTGGCTGTAATGTTCGGCAGTGGTATTACAGTAACAGTAGTAGATAATGTTGAGGTGTTATTACAAAGCGTATCGGTAATCTGTACTGAATAAGTGGTGGTGGCAGTGGGTGAGGCAGTTGGATTAAAAACTGACGGGTTATTCAGTGTTGCTGCCGGTTGCCAGGCATATATATCACCACCGGAAGCATTTAGTTGTACTGTTTTAGTGGTACAAATATTTGATGGCTGCATTATATTAAATGCATTGGCGGAACGGACCGTAACAAGAGCTGAATCTTTTTTGATACAACCAGCAGCGTTGGTGGCAGTTAGATAAAACATAGTTGTCGCCGGTGGTGTAGCTGTTGGGTTTAGTATTGTTGCATTATTAAGGAAGGCGGCGGGTGTCCATGCATATTGTGTGGCACCATTGGCTGTGGCTTGCAACAATGCAGAATTATTATTGCAGATGGTATCATTTGGCCCTGCATCCATTGTAAGCAGAGAGGCCGTAACATTTCTTGAAACACTGTCTTTGCATCCGTTAATATCAGTCACCACTAATTTTACTGTATAAGAACCGGTGGCATAGGTATGATTAGTATTTTGTGTGATGGCTGTTCCACCATCGCCAAAATACCATTGCCAGTTGGCAATCGCATTTGTATTGGTGTATCCTAATCCTTTGAAATCAAAATTATCGCAGGCTAAGAGGCTGTCTTTAATTCTTACGGAATCAATGTTGGGTTTGAAGGGGATGTTGTCAATGGGAATCTGAAGGTTGAGCAAACTGGTTCCGTTTGCACCTGCTGTTGCACCCCATGGATTGTTACTGTAAGCAGTACAGATTCCATTAAGTCCACCGATACTTGTAAATGTAATGTTAGCCGGTAAAGTAGCGGCGTCTAACCAAAGGATACCACCACCACCGCCACCACCTGGGCCTACTTTTAGATTGCCGCTATTGGTCATATCGGCCCCTTTGCCACCTATTGTTTCAATAGTTGTGTTATCAACATAAACATTAACATCCATCAAAACAGAACCTCCTGCACCGCCACCACCCATTCCTTCGTGACAGCCAGTGCCGCCACCGGGGCAAGGCAATCCATCGGCACCAGCAGCAATTATTTTATTACTATTTGCAATCAATTTACCAGCGATAATAATGGCAATGCCAGAACCATTGCCTCCTTTTGCCTGAAAAGCCTCAAAATTATTTGTATGACCAGCACCACCACCGCCACCCATAAATACTTTATTTATCGCATTGCTATAGGTTAATAACTTGCCACTAATTCCACGATTGTCAAATGGTACTGTTGTATTACATGGAGCTCCTTCAAAATTGTAACCACCAAAACCTCCGGCACCTGTATTACCGCCACCTGCTCCACCGGAATTATGAGAATTACCACCACCGCCGCCATTCGCCACCGCTCCTTTACCATATGATTTCGAAGAGGATATTAATGCTATTCCCTCGCCCTTTTCTGAAGCCAGATTGGGATTGACAGGATAGAAAAAATTATTTTCATAGCAAAAATATACGGATGGATTTGTGACCGGGTCATTTCCTCCTCTAAAACCCTTGCCACTAACATCAATATTTGAATTCAGATTGATAGTGTCCCGGGCATTTAAAACCAAAACTCCTCCTTTGTTCCCATCCCATGGCAGGCAGGTAAGTGTGTAGGTAATGTTTGCATTTGTGTAATAAGGGATTCTTACCAATTGAACTTTACCATCAGGCAGATCGTATTGTCTTGTAATAGTATTTTTAAGTTCAATAATATTTCCTGCTTTACTTTTTACATAATTGATTTCATAGGTTCCTGCATTCTTATAATCGGTAACCGTTCCGAAAGCAGCAGTATTGGTTGAATCACTTACAGCCCCCTTCATTTGTATCATCAGCACTGTATCGCCGGCGTTAAATGTGATGGCATCCTCTACCGTAATTTTATTTTCACAGGGGTTTAATGCAATAACAGGAGTATATGTGTTGATGATGCCGCCAATATTAGTACCGGTTGTTAGTGATGAGCAGTCGCCGTATGCTTTTATCTCATCAATATTTAATACACGGTTATAAATTCTTATTTCATCCATAGTGCCGTTAAACCAATATGGGAAAGCCGGAAGATCCATTTTGCCAAAAAATAAATCAGCACTGTTTGTAAAGTTAAATCCAACGGAAGGTTTGGAAGCTTTTAATTCACAATTCACATACATCTTGACTGTAGCACCATCATATGTGTAAACCAGAGAATACCATTGGCCTGTTTGAATATAAGGCGTATAGGCAGAGCCGGGCATGGAAGTATTGGTGCCATAAAAGTTCTGGTGAATAATATCCGGAATAGGGTTGGAACAGTTTTGCGAGTTGGTATAAGCATTGTCATCAAAACGAAGAATGTAATTACCCGCAGGTTGATTATCATTGCCTTTAGCAAGGATGCTGTTTCCATGACATACTCCCTGGTAAAACCCAGTAACTTTTACCCAGGCACAAAATGAAATAAGATTCGCTTGATTAAGTGAAGAGCTGTTTGGTATCTGGATGTAATTATTAATACCGTTAAATTGATAAGCACTATTTGCATTGCCAAAACGGTCTGTAGAGGGAGTGGCATTATTGAAAGAAGTATTATTGTTATTACCGCTTGCATCATTCGAATTGCCGTTAAACGGATAATATGCCCTCAGACCCAGTGCCAGATCTACCTGGGCAACTGCCGTATTGCAAATAAGTAGAAGAATAGTCAGGAATCGGTTCATAGGTATCTTGATAAAGCAACGTAAATTTACTTTAAAACGGTGAGACCAGTATAGTTATGCGGTGTTATCTTTTTAAGTTCTTTTTTCAGGCTGTCGGCAATTTTTAGTTTATCTATAAAACTGTGTATAGTGATTTTACCTATTTGCTGGTTGCCCCTTGTCAGGTCTTTTAATGCCTCGTAAGGATTCGGATAATTTTCCCTGCGTAAAACGGTTTGAATGGCTTCGGCCACCACCGCCCAGTTATTCTCAAGGTCTTCATATAATTTCTGGTCATTCAAAACTAATTTACCCAATCCCTTCTCAATTGATCGAAAGGCTATTAATGTATGGGCAAAAGGAACACCGATATTTCTTAATACAGTTGAATCAGTTAAATCTCTTTGTAACCTTGATACAGGTAATTTAGAAGACAGGTATTCGAAAATTGCATTGGCCATTCCCAGGTTGCCTTCTGCATTTTCAAAATCAATCGGGTTTACTTTATGCGGCATGGCAGATGAACCTACTTCGCCTTTCTTTGTTTTTTGTTTGAAATATTCCATGGACACATAGCTCCATATATCCCTGCTGAAATCAAGGAGGATATTATTAATCCTTTTCATACAGTCGAAATGCGCAGCCAGGTTATCGTAATGTTCAATCTGTGTGGTGAACTGTTGACGGTTTAATCCCAATTGCGAAACAAATTCATCGGCGAATTTTATCCAATCAATTTTTGGGAAAGCAATATGATGGGCATTAAAATTACCAGTGGCACCGCCAAATTTTCCGGTAAAAGGAATTCCGATAAACTGCTCAATCTGGTTTTCTATTCTTTCCACAAACACCATTATTTCTTTACCGAGTTTTGTAGGGCTTGCCGGCTGACCATGTGTATGTGCCAGCATAGGGATGTCTTTCCATTCACTAGCCAGTATCTTCAATTCCGTATTCAGGTTAAGGAGTGCAGGTAAATATTCATACTCAATAGCATGTTTCCAGGATAATGGTATGGCAGTATTGTTGATGTCCTGCGATGTTAATCCAAAATGAATCCATTCTTTGGCATCTTTGCCACCGGTTTTTCCCAATTCATTTTTTAAAAAATACTCAACTGCTTTTACATCATGGTTGGTAGTAAATTCAATCTGCTTTATTTCCTGGGCATCTTCCGGGCCAAAATCTTCCGCCAGTTTTTGTAAATGCTTAACCGTTTTGCCCGGGAGTTTAAAAAATTTCTTGTGTTCCAGGAAAAGTAAATATTCTATTTCTACGAATACCCGGTATTTTATTAATGCATATTCAGAAAAATATTCATCGAGGTGCTGCACTTGTTTACGATAGCGGCCATCAACAGGGGAGATAGAAGTGAGTGCTGTAAGTTCCATAAATAGTTTGTAGTTTATAGTCTATAGTTTGTTGTTTTAAGCAACTTTCTGACAAGCAGCTAATAAACTATGCTATGATTATATTTGCTGCAAAGATAAAGAACACAAATTGCTGAAATGAAACATAAAAACACCCCTTTAGAGCCTGTCCCGCCAATGCGGGAGGATGGGGGTAAGAAGATTAGAGTAGGAGTTGTTAATTACCTGAACACAAAGCCGCTGGTATATGGTTTGGAAAGACCACCTATCAGTGGCCAGATTGAATTGATTGGTGATTATCCATCCCGGCTGGCACAGATGCTGATCAATGATGAAATTGATCTGGGTTTGATTCCGGTGGCAGTGCTTCCCCAGCTTCCCGAATATCATATCGTTGGTAATTATTGCATCGGGACAGAAGGAGAAATTGCCTCTGTCGCTTTGTTCAGCGAAGTGCCGATGCATGAAATAAAAAAAGTTTACTTAGATTACCAGAGCCGTACCTCTGTAGCTTTGCTGAAATACCTGATGAAAGAATATTGGGGTATTAGCCCTGAATTAACAGATGCAATCAACGAGGATTATCGTAAAGAGATAAAAGGAACTACTGCCGGCCTTGTAATCGGCGACCGGGCATTTGAGCAGCGAAAAATTTCCACTTTTATTTATGATCTGGGATCAGAATGGCGGTCAATTACCGGGTTGCCGTTTGTATTTGCCGCCTGGGTAAGTACAAAGAAATTGCCTTCTGCATTTATCCGGTTACTCAACGAGGCCAATGCTGCCGGATTAAACCACATTGATGAAATTGTAGCAGCCAATCCCTTCGGACTTTATGACCTTGCAAAATATTATCGTTTTCACCTGAGTTATATACTGGATGAAAAGAAGAGAAAAGGCATGTCACATTTTCTCCGGATTATCAATGAAAAGTAGTTTTTTGGCCCTTACTAACAGCTGATTTCTTTTTACTTTACGATGTTCAAATCAAGTAAATTTGCCCCTTTAATACCTGACATTCATGAAAGTAGTATTATTCGCAGGAGGCCTCGGCACCCGTATATCGGAAGAAACAGATGCCAGACCTAAGCCAATGGTTGAAATAGGTGGGAAACCCATTCTATGGCATATAATGAAAATTTACAGCGAGTACGGGTTCAATGAATTTATTATTTGCCTGGGTTACAAAGGCTATATCATTAAGGAATACTTTATGCATTACTTCCTGCATAATTCAGATATAACTATTGAATTGGGAAATAACAAAGTTGATATACATGGAACGAATACTGAATCTTTCAAAGTTACGTTGGTTGATACAGGGCAGCATACTAAAACTGCAGGAAGGCTGCAGCAAGTAAAGAAGTATGTAGGGGATGAAGATTTTATGCTGACGTATGGTGATGGTGTAAGCGATGTAAATATAAGGGAGCTGCTGAAATTTCATAAAGCACATAATAAAATAGCAACCGTAACCGCCGTTCAGATGGATGCAAGGTTCGGTGGAATGGATCTGGCGGATAACGGTGATGTAGTTTCATTCAGAGAGAAAGCTAAAGACGAAAGTAAATGGATCAACGGCGGTTTTTTTGTATTGAAGCCTGAAGTATTCAATTATCTGGATGGTGATATGACAGACATGATGTGGGAAGATGAGCCGCTGGAAAAATTGACAAACGATAATCAACTGGCTGCTTATAAACATAAAGGTTTTTGGAAGCCAATGGATGCACTCCGGGACAAACTGGAACTGGAATCACTCTGGCAAACCAACCAGGCAAAATGGAAGATTTGGTAATGCAGCAACATCTTTCATATTATAAAGGGAAAAAGGTTTTTATTACCGGGCATACCGGCTTCAAAGGTTCGTGGCTGATGGCTTGCCTGCACCATGCAGGAGCTAACGTAAAAGGATATGCATTGGCACCGGACTATGATGGCCTTTTTAAATTACTTGCGCCATTCCAAATAGCTGAAAGCATAATAGCAGACATAAGGGATAAAGCAAGGCTGCAGAAGGAGATAGATTCTTTTCAACCCGATTTTATTTTTCATCTCGCCGCACAGCCATTAGTAAGGCGTTCTTATGAAATACCTGCCGAAACTTTTGAGGTGAATGTAACAGGAACAGCGAATTTGCTGGAAGCGGTTAGTAAACTTCCATCAAAATGTACCCTTGTCATTATTACAACTGATAAAGTCTACGAGAATAAGGAACAACACATTTTATATAAAGAAGAGGATGCTCTTGGCGGATACGATCCCTACAGTGCCAGTAAAGCTTGTACAGAGTTAGTAGTAAGCTCCTTTCGTAATTCTTTTTTTAATACTGGTAAATATGAACAACACCATAAAGCCATTGCCAGCGCAAGGGCAGGGAACGTAATTGGTGGTGGAGATTGGAGTAAAGACAGGGTAATACCTGATATTGTACGTTCATTGCAAAGCCAGGAAGGAATTAATGTCCGCAATCCATCGGCTATCCGTCCCTGGCAACATGTCCTGGAATCGTTAAATGGCTACTTATTATTGGGAGCATTATTGGATGAAAATCCCTCTTTGTATTCAAAGCCTTACAACTTTGGTCCTATACCCGAAGACCATCTTTCCGTTAAAGAACTTGTTGAAACGGTAATTAAAAGTTGGGGTAGTGGTAACTGGATTGATAGTTCTGATGCTACCCAGATTCATGAAGCAGGATTATTAAAATTGGATATCAGCCGTGCAAATAAGGAATTGAACTGGACGCCAAAGCTCTCTGCAAGAGAGGCTATTGAATGGACGATTAACTGGTATAAAACAACTTTGCAAGAGCAGGCCAATTATTCCTTTCAGCAAATCAACAACTATTTTGCTTTATGATATTTACCACTACTCCTCTTATTGGTAGTTATGTAATTGATTTGAAGCCTTATGCTGATCAAAGGGGATGGTTTGCCCGTTATTATTGTAAAAATTCATTTACTGAAATAGGGCATACAAAAGAGTGGGTGCAGATGAATCACTCTTTCAGCTATAAGAAAGGAACGATAAGGGGAATGCATTTTCAGGTAGAACCATACAGGGAGATTAAAATGGTGAGATGTATTGCCGGTTCTGTATTTGATATAATAATTGATATTCGTAAAGATTCGGCAACTTTTCTCCAATGGTTTGGAGTGGAGTTATCTGCAGACAATAAAAGGATGTTATACATCCCTGAAGGATTTGCACATGGCTTTCAGTGTCTTTCTGATGATTGTGAATTGTTGTATCATCATTCTGAGTTTTATCAACCAGCGGCTGAAGCAGGAATAAGACAGGATGACCCGATGATTGGGATTCAATGGCCATTGGTTGTTTCTGTTTTATCTGACCGGGATGCCGGGCATCCATTACTTAATAAAGATTTTAAAGGAGTGTAATTTATGGAATGCAGATTTTGTAAAACTGAATTGGAACATGTATTTATTGACCTGGTTAATTCACCGGCATCCAATTCTTTTTTGACCAAAGAGCAGTTAAATGAACCGGAAGTATTTTTCCCCCTAAAAGTATATACCTGTCATAATTGTTTTTTGGTGCAGGTGGATGAGTATAAAAAATCTGATGCTATTTTTAATAGTGACTATGTTTATTTTTCATCTTATTCCACCAGTTGGTTGAAGCATGCTAAGGAGTACACTGACTTTATGGTTCAAAAATTTGGATTTAATGAAGAGTCGCAGATTATTGAAATTGCATCAAACGATGGATACCTCCTGCAATACTTTAAAGAAAAGAATATTCCTGTAATGGGAATTGAACCCACCGCTAACACTGCTGAAGTGGCAATGGGTAAGGGGATAAAAACAATCATAGAGTTTTTTGGTGTTGAGTTGGCTGACCGCTTAGCTAATCATTGGGAAGTAAAAGCGGATTTATTATTGGGTAATAATGTACTGGCCCATGTTCCGGATATTGTAGATTTTGTTGGCGGAATGAAAATTCTTTTGGCTGACACCGGCGTTATTACGATGGAGTTCCCTCATCTTGTTCAGTTGATTGATAACAGCCAGTTCGATACCATTTATCATGAGCATTTTTCTTACCTGTCTTTTCACACCGTAAAACAAATTTTTGAATCACAAGGGCTCGAACTATTTGATGTAGATGAATTGCCTACACATGGCGGTTCACTTCGGATATATGCGAAGCATCAGGAAGATAGCAGTAAATCTATTTTGCCTAACGTAAAGGCTTTATTAGACAAAGAGCTAGCAAAAGGTGTTACCATTCTGAGTTACTATCAGCATTTTCAGCAAAAAGCATTGCAGGTAAAATTGGATATGACATCATTCCTTATTGAGCAGCGAAGAAAAGGGAAAATAGTTGCTGCTTATGGTGCGGCTGCAAAGGGAAATACCTTATTGAATTATTGCGGGATAAAAAATGACCTGATAGACTTTGTGGTGGATGCAAATCCTAATAAGCAAAACAAGTGGTTACCTGCGAGCCATATACCGGTAACGAATGAAGATCATTTGAAAACAAGCAAACCTGACTTTGTAATAATCCTCCCATGGAACCTGAGAGAAGAGATTACAGCACAGCTTTCATACATAAAGGAGTGGGGTGGTCAGTTTGTAATTCCTATACCGAAACTAGAGGTGATATAATTTTACTGCCATGAAAGTATTGGTTACAGGTGCAACGGGGTTTATAGGCAATTACGTTGTGAAAGAACTTCTCGAAAGAAAATCTACTGTAATTGCTTCGTCTGCTGATAAACAAAAGGCATCAAAATCCTCTTGGTTTGATGCAGTAACTTATATCACTTTCAATCTTGAAAGCTTTGATGATGGTATTGATTATTACCAGTTTTTCAATAAACCTGATATAGTTATTCATCTTGCCTGGGAAGGATTGCCCAACTATAAATCTTCATTTCATGAAGAAATTAATCTGCCACGACATTATTCTTTTTTAACCAACCTAATCCGGCATGGATTAACCAATTTAACGGTTACAGGAACTTGTTTCGAGTATGGTATGCAGGAAGGATGTCTGAGTGAAGACATACCAGCGTTGCCCGATAATCCTTATGGCAGGGCAAAAGATACACTGAGAAAGAAATTAGAAGAATTTAAAGGGCAAAACCCGTTTTCTTTTAAATGGATCCGGCTATTCTATATGTTCGGAAAGGGGCAAAATCCTAATTCCTTACTTTCGCAGTTAGACAGGGCTTTAGCTACCGGGGAAAAGGTGTTCAATATGAGTGGTGGTGAGCAGGTAAGGGATTATTTGCCCGTGGAAAAAGTGGCTGAAAACATTATCAGAATTGCGCTGCAAAAAAACATTAATGGAGTAATTAATAATTGTAGTGGTGCGCCAATTACAGTTATGGATTTTGTTGAGGATTATCTGAAATCAAATAATAAGAACATTATTCTTAATCTTGGCTATTATCCTTATCCGGATTATGAGCCAATGAGTTTTTGGGGGGATATAGCAAAACTAAAAAAAGTTGTAAATAATGAGTGATCTGATTCAGGCTTTTATAAATGAAAGACAGCAACGCATAGACGGAAATGGAAAGAATAGTGACTTGCAAAAGGCGGCGTCTGACTTCAACGTTGAGTCAAATAGGGCACAATATTCCTATAACTTTTCCTGGATGGGAAGGCCCATTATTCAATATCCGCAGGATATGATTGCTATGCAGGAGTTGATTTGGGAAATTAAGCCTGACCTTATAATTGAGACAGGTATTGCTCACGGCGGCTCTCTTATTTATTATGCTTCATTATTGGAACTGATAGGAGAGGGAGAAGTGCTGGGTATTGATATTGATATACGAAGTCATAATAAAGCGGAGATAGAAAAACACCCGATGTTTAAGCGGATAAAAATGATTGAAGGTTCTGCAGTCAGCGAAGAAACAGTAGAAAAGGTAAAAGCATTTGCAAAAGACAAAAAAAGTATTCTTGTTTGTTTAGATTCTAATCATACACATGAACATGTATTGAAGGAGTTACAATTTTATGCACCCATGGTAACAATAGGTTCTTATATTGTTGTTTTTGATACCATAGTTGAAGATTTACCTGAAGGATATTTTTCACAGAAACGGCCATGGGGCATTTCTAATAATCCCAAAACGGCGGTGTATGAGTTTTTGAATAATAACACCAATTTTGAAATTGATCACTCTATTGATAATAAGGTGCTGATTAGTGTTGCTCCCGAAGGGTATTTAAAACGAATTAAATAAATGAATGCCTCTCCCCTGGTAAGTTTCTGTATGAGTACATACAAGCGACCGGCACAGCTAAAAGAACAGCTTGAAAGAATACTTTCCCAGGAATACACCAACATTGAGGTTATTGTTTCAGATAATGACCCCGACTGTTCGGGAAAAGAGGCAGCGGAAAGTGTTTCTGATAAGCGAATAAAGTACTATGCTAACAGTGAGAACCTGGGGATGGTTAAAAGTTTTAATAAGAGTGTAAGCAGAAGCAGCGGTGATTTTATTGTAATGATAACGGATGATGACCCTGCCTATCCGGATATGGCCAGGGTGTTGCTTGATCTGAGAGCCAAACATCCGGGCTATGGGGTTTACGCAGGTTGTGGGGATTGGATTGTAGAGACAGAATTCTCTGCACATTCTTTAAAAGAGCAGGTTGGTTCCAGAAAAACCATATTAAAAGATATTCCCGAAGGTGAAATAGTAATAGCTGAAGCAAATCTTTTTCCCGAAATGTATCTGGAAGGAATATTTTCTAAAACTTTTTTACTCTGGAGCTGCTGCATGGTAGAGAGAGATGTTATTGATACAATTAAAGGCATGCCTGATTATGGAAGTGAATTGTTGACAGACCATGCTTATATGATTGCTACATCATGTCAACGGGGAATGGTCTTTATCAATAAAGGGTTAGGCGGCCAATCAATCCGTGGTGATAATTTCGGATTTGATTTTGAAAGAGTAAATGAAAAGTATATAACAACACCCGGTCTTTTTTATGATTACCTGAAGCCGCATTTACAAAGACTTGATAATTGGGGGCTGATTGAAAAAAAACTTTGGAATTTTATCGGAAGAGGATGGGTTGAGTACAGCCTGCTGGTTTTTAGAAGTTTGAAAGAAAAGAAAAAAGATACAAAGGAGTTTTTTAGCCGGTTTAACTTAGTATTTAAAAATCGTAAATTGACAAAGTGGAAGTATAAGTTTTATTTGAAAGCTTATTTTAGTAAAACTTTTAAGTTGTTACTCAAATTAAAACCAGGTTAAATGGAGTCTTCCTATAGTATCATTTTGCCTGTCCGCAACGGAGGGGAGTATGTAAAAGACTGCATAAACAGCATCCTTATACAGTCGTATAGGAATTTCGATTTGCTGATTCTTGACAATAACAGCTCAGATGGTACTATAGATTGGATAAAATCCCTAGGTGATAACAGGATAAAAATATTTCTTTCCAGTAAGGATTTATCAATTGAAGAAAACTGGAACAGGATTACTATAGTTCAAAAAAATGAATTTATTACATTAATCGGCCATGATGATATGCTGAATGCTGAGTACTTGCAAACGATGGATAGCTTAATAAAGAAACATCCAACTGCAAGTCTCTACCAAACTCATTTCAATTATATTGATTCAGAAAGTAAACTTGTAAGGCAATGCCAGCCGATGGCCGGGGTTCAATATGTACATGAGTTTCTTGACTGCCAGATGAACCAAAGACTTGACAGTACAGGAACCGGCTACATGATGCGTAGCAAGGATTATGACGTTTTGGGAGGTATCTCACCTGCTTATCCAAAACTGATTTTTGCTGATTATGAACTTTGGGTAAAATTAATTTCAAAAAGCTATAAAGCTACTTCTCAGAAAGTATGTTTTTCCTACAGGTTGCATGAAAGTGTATCAAGATTAACAAACGGGGAAGATTATCAACAAGCTTTTGGGAGGTATATACTTTTCCTGAACTCGATTAAGGGCGGCAATAATGATATTAATGCAGTCATTCAACAGAATGGAAAGAAAATGTTACTTTATTTCTGCCAGAGTCTTTCACATAGGTTACTTAAAACCCCCAAGGGTCTTCGAAAAACGTCTGTGGGCTCATTCATTGCAAAATGCAGGGAATATGCGAAACTGTTAATACCCGGACAGGCTTTTAATCCGTTAAGCAAACCAGGAATTTTAGCGGCTAAACTTTTGGACAATAAACCAGGGTTGGCTCTATTTTCGGCCTACAAAAAAATTACCTCTGGTAAATAAACCGAATGGCTAGTTAATAATGATTGATTTGCTGGAACAGGATTTCTTTCTCCATCATATCCTTAACAAGTCCTGCTAAATCATATTTTGGTTGCCAGCCTAAATTTTTTCTGGCTTTTGATGAATCACCAATCAGCATATCCACTTCAGCAGGTCTGAAATATCTTGAGTCAACTCCAACAACTTGTTTGCCTTTTTCAATTTGGTATAGCGGATTGTTACATTTCTCTACGATGCCTTTTTCATGTATGCCTGTTCCTGAAAAGGATATCTCAATGCCAACTTCTGCAAAAGCCATCCGGATAAAATCTCTTACAGCCGTAGTAACCCCGGTGGACAATACATAGTCTTCCGGTTCTTCCTGTTGCAACATGAGCCACATTCCTTCCACGTAATCTTTTGCATGTCCCCAGTCTCTTTTAGCATCCATATTACCAAGTAATAACAATCCCTCCTTTTTTAATGCAGCTCTTGCTGCAGCGATTGTAATTTTGCGGGTAACAAAATTTTCGCTTCGTAATGGGCTTTCATGATTAAATAAAATACCATTTACTGCAAACATATTATAAGCTTCTCTGTAGTTCACCGTAATCCAGTAACCATATAACTTAGCTATACCATACGGAGAACGGGGATAGAAAGGAGTTGTTTCTGTTTGTGGTATTTCCTGCACTTTACCATATAATTCGGATGTGGAAGCCTGGTAGAATCTTGTATTCTTTTCAAGGCCTAAAATTCTGATGGCTTCAAGGATTCTTAATACACCTATTGCATCTGCATTAGCAGTGTATTCGGCTGTGCTGAAACTTACCTGCACATGGCTTTGGGCTGCAAGATTATAAATTTCATCAGGCTGAACCTGTTGAATAATCCTGAGGATACTGCTGGAGTCCGTCATATCCCCATAATGGAGATGAAACTGTTCTGCAATGGATTTATTGAAAACGAGGTGGTCAATACGCTGTGTATTCATTAACGAACTTCTTCTGCGTAGTCCATGTACTGAATAGCCCTTGCTCAACAGTAACTCGGCCAAGTAAGAACCATCCTGGCCGGTAATACCTGTAATAAGGGCTGTTTTCATAAAAATGTATACAATTTGACCGGGTAAAAGTAAGGTTTAATGATTAATTTTTCCTTGCTGCAAAAACAAGTGGCATATTTGCAATATTGCACTCATAGCTTATGACCGTTGCCATTAATTGCTGGATATTACGAAATAAGAAATTGGATGGTATCGGCTATTTTACAGTGAATGCTGTGGCCTACCTTATCAAGGATCATCCGGATGTGCAGTTCAGGATTTTGTGCGATAAAAAATTTACGGAAGCTTATTTCGACTTTCCTAACGTAACTAAACACAAGATATTCCCGGCGCTGCGGCATCCTCTTTTATATGTTTTTTATATGGATGTTGTGCTCCCTTTGTTTCTTCGAAAGCATAAGCCAGATGTGATGGTTTCTGCAGACGGCTACCTGAGTTTATTATCAACGTGTAAGCAAATACCCATCATTTACGACATCAACTTTGAGCATAAGCCGGAGGATATTAAATTAAAGAACCGCATTTATTTTAAATTTTTCTTCAAACGATTTGCCCGTAAGGCAAAGCGGATTGCTACCATTTCTGAATACAGTAAAAAAGATATAGCAGACTATTACAAGATTGACCCCGATAAGATTGATAATGTATCCTGTGGTATCAACAGTAATTTTTCTCCGCTAAATGAACAGGAAATAATTGAAGTAAAAAATAAATGGAGTGCGGGAAAACCGTATTTCTTTTTTGTCGGATCCATGCACCCAAGGAAAAATATCAAACGGCTGATTGATGCGTTTAATTTATTTAAACAGGAAACCAGTTCCGATTTTAAATTGATACTGGCTGGTTCGATACTCTGGAGCAAATCAGAAATTGAAGACTCCTATACCAATAGCCCATATAAGGCTGATATCATTTTTACAGGCCGTTTGTCTGACGAAGACTTGCAAAATATGCTGGGAGCAGCGTATGCATTAAGCTTTGTGCCCATTTTCGAAGGCTTCGGCTTACCAATTGTTGAAGCTTTTCAAAGCGGGGTGCCGGTTATTTGTTCTAATGTAACATCAATGCCTGAAGTGGCCGGTGATGCAGCATTGATGGTTGACCCTTTCAGCATTGAAAATATTGCTGATGGAATGGAGAAATTAGCAAAAGATAATGAATTGCGAAATCAACTTATTGCCAAAGGGCATATTCAGAAAAAATTATTCTCCTGGGCTCGTACAGCCCAATTGCTTTGGGAATCTATATGTAAAGTAACAGCCGTGAAATGACGGCTACTCAGTCTTTTTTTGCCAGTAGTTAATTATATCAGCAAGACTTTTTTCTATTTCTATTTCTGGTTGCCATCCCAATTCTTCTTTTATTTTTTGGTAGGAGCCAATCACTTTTTTAATTTCATTAGGCCGAACCAGTTGTGGATTCACTTCTGTTTCAACTTTTATCCCAAGTAATTCACTCATTTTTGAAATAATATCTTTCAGAACAATTCCTTTTCCAGAACAAATATTATATACTTCGCCACTGAGGCCTTTTTTGAAGAGAAGATAATAGGCTTTCACTACATCTCTTACATCCACAAAGTCCCGGATAACAGAAAGGTTGCCAGTTGTAATAGTATTGTTGGTGGATTTATTTTTTGCAAGTTGCACCAGTTGCTTTGCAAAGGATGAAATTACAAATACATCCCGTTGCCCCGGTCCGATATGATTAAATGACCTCGTCATAATAATATCAAGGGAGAAGCCATCAGCATAAATCTTAGATAACATTTCCTGTGAAACTCTTGCTACGGCATAAGGGCTTACTGGTTTCAACGGATGTTCTTCTGTAAGCGGTAATTCTTTTTCAGTCACTTCTCCAAACTCTTCGGAAGAACCAACAGATAGTATGCGGCATTTACTCTTGTTTAGCCTAATCTGCTCAACAAGGTTCAAAAAAATATTAGTATTGTTTACAAAACTATCCAGCGGAGTATGCCAGCTTTGTGCTACAGAACTTACCGAAGCGAGGTGTAAAATATATTCAGGCTGAAAGGAGTCAAGTATTTTGTCAGTAGCTGACCTGTTTAACAAATCAATGTTCTCGAATGATATAGAAAGATTACTGTAATAGGAAAAGTCGAAATCCGGAAAATTTTTATCAATTCCTAACACGACAGAACCAGGCTCTTCTCTATTCAGTAACGAAAGAAAATGCTGGCTGACAAAACCTGTAAAACCTGTAATTAATAATTTCATCGTTACAGTTTATACTACTTCAATTAATCGCTTAATAATATTTCCGTAAAAATAATAGTTATAATATTGCTGTGGTGTTGGTATTGAACTGATATTTTTCTCAATAATTGCCTTAGCAAACCCCTCCCAATCGTCATCCGCCACTGTCACAAGTTTATCACCGCATACATCCTTCAATATACCAGTGGCTCCGGTTTCTGTGGCAATAACAGTTGCCCCGTAAGCAATAGCTTCTACCATTTTTGTTTTTACGCCGCCACCACTTTGCACGGGATTCAGGAAAATATCAGTGGCTTTCAGATATGCTTCAATACTATCCACAAACCCGGCATATATAATGTTCTTGTCTCTATAATCCTTTAAATCGTTCATTTCTTCCGGCAAGCCTTTGCCGCAGATAATGATTTTATATTTCAATGCGGCATGAGCAATCAGCAGGGGGTTGATTTTGTCAAGAATAATTTTCAGTGCCTCAATATTTGGCTGGTAGCTCAGCAAGCCATTGAAAAGAAATATTCTTTCGTTATCGCCAATAGCATGTTTTTGTATAATACTTTGCCGATAGTAAGCTCTGTCTTCCGGATAACTTTTTATTTCCACACCAAAAGGCAGGTCAATACATTTTTCTTTTTTTATTTTCCAGTTATTGATGGCAAATTCTCTGTCTTCCGGAGCGATGAAGAAAAGACCATCTGCTTTTTCAAAACTGCTCTTTTCGTATCGTTTCAACACCGGCCACCACCATTTCCCGATGGATCGGAAACGTTGATATTCTATATTATGTGTATGAATGATTACTTTAACCCCCGTTCTTTTTCTTACGGCAAATGCCAGCCAGGCAAAGTAGGGGTGTTCACAAATAATAGTATCAAACCCTTCTTTCTTCGTAAGGTTGATGAGCTTTGTTATAAGGCTTCGGTCAATATATCTGGAAAAAGATTTTTTCAGCAACGGGATTGTTTTGTACGATTTCGCCAGTGAAAAATCATTTTCAGCAAGCGAAATAACAGTAAGGTCAATTGCTGAACCGAGGTTTTCAAAAAAATGTGCAATAAACTTTTGCCCACCTGAAAAAAAGGGCAGGTAAGGGTAAGGAGCTATTGCCAGCACTTTTTTCATCCCGCTATTTTCTTACTTTCTCTCCAGGCCATAAATAATCCGCCAACAAATACCAAGAGGATAACAATAGATGCTATGAACATCATAGAAGTTCCTTTCTTTACCGAAGGTGGTTCAAAAACAAATTTCACGGCATGTTTACCGGCAGGTATTGATAGTCCACGAAGAATGTAATTAACGTTGCAGTAATCAACTTTCTTTCCATCTATGTATGCATTCCAACCAACAGGATAATATACTTCGCTAAAGACGGCGAACTGAGGCCCGTTGCAATTCGCTTCATATTCTATCGCATCATTGTCGTATTTCGTCATTGTAATGGATGAAGTAGAATCCCACTGCGGCTGCACAATGTTTTTGCTAAACGATTCGTCAACAATTGCTGTGTCTTTTAAATTAGTATTGCCAAGTGCCTGTATGGCCGCAACACGGTCTTTTACTACCTGCACATTTTTTACTAACCAGCATGGGCCAAAAGCATCCTGGTTTGGAATTAAACCCAGCTGACCTGATTGCTGATCTTGCACTACAATGTATTTTGTGTTCAGCATATTCATCACACCCGGATTGGGCCGGCCTGATGATAAATATTTTTCAATTACATCCTGGTAGATACGAAGTTTAGCAGGGTGATAACCACCTACCGATTTGTGATAATAAGAAGTTCTCGATTCGCTGAACGGGCCGCCTGTTTCAGTGCCTGCCATGTTGAAAACCCTGAAATTGGGGTCAGTATCTTTTAATAGCTGGTTGTCAATTTCAGTCTTTCTAAAATTAGCACCATCATAATCATCGGCAGGAATGAAAAGTTTCCTGTCTTCCCTTTCGCTCAGATACGGCTCTTTATCGTTACTAAAATATCCTTTGCTTACTATAGTTATATCAAGTGTACTTATTATCAGCAGTATAATTGCGGCTACAAAGGCAGTAATTTTAGTTTTATAAAATGCGAATACTGTACCCAGTGCCAAAAGACTAAGGCCTAATGCTCTTAATAACTGGCCGCCGAACAATCCCTGCCTGTCTGCTTTTAATCCTGCAACCACTGACCTGCCTATATCTTCATTTTTAGCTTGCTCGGATATGCTTTGTGCAATTTGCCCGTCATAGGGGGAACTGTAGTCTATCATTACATACATAATAGCCAGCAAAGCAAATAGCCCCGCAGCGGTGTACAACATTTTTTTAAAATCAGCCAGTTGAAGTTTGGGCCCAAATAAAATTTGCTGTAAAGCTAAGGCAGCACTTATGCCAACAGTAAGTTGCGGAATTACCTGGGCAAATGGAGGAGACCTGAACTTATTGTACAATGGCAGATGCTCAAATAAAAATGTATTAAAGCCGGGAAAATATTTTCCCCATGACATTGCTATTCCTAATATAGTGGCAGCTAACAATGCCCATTTCATGGGCGACTTTACAATTGCAAAACCAATTAGTCCCAACAAACAAATAATCACTCCTAAATATGCAGGACCGGATGTATAAAGCTTTCCCCAATATTCAGGCATGCTTTGGGCAACTTGTTCAGCACTGCTTTCAGGTATTCCTTTATTCACAAGTTTTTTTACCACATTAGAACCTTCGCCTGTCATATTTTTGCTAAAGCCTCCAAATGCATTTGGCATGATAAACGTAACAGATTCTGCCTGGCCAAGACTATATTCAAACGCATACGCCGTATCAAGCCCTTTCGTATTTGCAGTTTTAACAGAATCACCTTCTATCGTAATATCTTTTCCTCCCCGCATGGTGTACTTGGCATACTCTGATGTGGTTTTTAATATTAACGCATTTCCTGCCAGCCCAATTAATGCGGAAGCAATGGTGATGCCACCTGCAATGCCAATATGTTTCCAATCTTTTTCTTTAATCCATTTTACTAAATAGGCAATTGTTATCAGTGCTGCAATAATAAAAAAGTAATAAGTTACCTGCAGGTGATTTACTCCTATTTGCTGGTAAGTTGCATAGGTAGTTAACGCAAAGCCAAGCCAGTATTTTTTTTCATAAATAGAAATAAGGCCTGCCAGTATTAACGGCATCAAAGCAGTCGCCTGCATTTGTGTATCATGCCCAGCCGCAATAATAACCGGGTTATAAGTGGAAAAAGCGTAGGCAATAGCCGCCAGCATACCTATTACAGGTCTTACCCGCAATACGAGACAGAGAATATAAAAACATATACAGGCTAGAAAAAAAAAGTTGATTGGTTTAGGCGTACCCAGCGTAAATATTTTGAGCATATCAGGCATAACACTTTTGCCTTGCATAGCCACCTGGTAGTTGGGCATACCACTGAAAAGATTAGGATTCCACAGGGGGTAATTTCCGTTTTTCACTTTATACTCAAAAGAATTTTGGGCCATTCCTTTCCAGCCTACATTATCATGCTGGTTTAGCACATTTCCATCCAATACAGGTTTACAGAACAAAGCCGAAATAACTAAAAAAATGACAACCGCTATAAAATGAGGAAAAATTTTTTTGAGCAGGGAATTTTTCATGCTTATGAAGGTTAATTAAGCTGACAAAATAATGCTATTTTAGACTAAAATCCCGATGCGCTGGCTTTTATTTTTGTCAAGATTGGCCTTTATCTGTGGTATCTGTTTCCTTTTGTCTTTTTCCTTGCTGATGCAGGATTGGATAAAGGATGAAAACCTTAAATCAACTATCATTACCATCGGTTATTTAATGGGAATGATCATTCTTCCGCTGGTCAATTTTTGTTACCTGTTGGTGTTGATTGTTAAAGGAAGGTTGAAGGAGTTTGTACCATGGTGGCTCATCATCGTTAACCTGTTATTTTTAGTGACATTAATCTTTTTTATATTCTATCTCAATGATCCATACTATCATCAAACATAAACCTACCCGGTTGTTCATCATACTTGCTGGTATTTTTATCACCAATGCACTGATTGCAGAGTTTATCGGAGTTAAAATATTTTCATTAGAATCTACACTGGGTTTAAAGCCTGTTCAAATTCATTTGTTCGGCGGCACTTACTCTTTTAATCTTACCTGCGGCGTATTGTTGTGGCCGGTTGTATTTGTAATGACAGATATTATTAATGAATACTACGGACAGAAAGGAGTGAAATTTTTAAGCTGGATGACCATTTGCCTGATCGCTTTTGGTTTTTTAATGGTATTTGGGGCTATTCAAACACAACCAAACCAGTGGTGGATGGGCAGCAAAAAAGAAGCTGGTATTGAAAACATGAGTACAGCTTTTAATGGTATTTATGGTCAGGGGCTGGGTATTGTAATCGCTTCTATGACGGCTTTCCTGGTAGCACAATTGGTAGATGTGTTTGTTTTTCACAAAATAAAAAAGGCAACCGGGGAGAAAAAAATTTGGTTGAGGGCAACAGGTTCTACGTTGATATCACAGTTAATTGACAGCTTTGTAGTATTGATCATTGCCTTTTATATTTATCCTAAACTGGTAAAGGGACAAGGAGAACCATGGCCTTTCGATCAGTTGATTGCCATTTGTATTGTTAATTACATTTACAAATTTGTTGTAGCCATCATTCTTACACCGGTCATTTATCTTGTTCACAACCGGATTGAAAAATATCTTGGCCATGAACAGGCCGCAGCCATGAAGAAAGCGGCTATGGGAGATGATTAAAGCTTTTCTTTAATCAGGGAGGCAACTACTTTATCTATTGGCAGCGTTACACTTTCTGCTGAGAAGTCATCCCAATCAATAAGGCGGAATGTTTCCGTTTCTTTGGTTGCTTCGTACACTTTCATTTGCTGTTCATCAAAGTCAAAGGGTTTGTTTCTCAGCGGGGCTTTTATTTCTTCCAATGCTTTGGCAAAATAATAAATAGAAATGATCTGGTGCTGCGGATTAAAAGCAGATATCTGGAAATAATCAGTTGTATAAATGTGTTCGCCAATTTCAACTTTCAGATTCATCTCTTCCATAAACTCCCGTTGCAAACAATCTCTTGTTCCTTCGCCAAATTCTAAACCTCCGCCCGGGAATTTGGTAATGTAGCTGCCACGGATTAATTCATCACTAACCAGCACCTGGTTGCTTTCGTTAATAAGAATACCATAAACCCTGAGATTAAACATGAGGCGTTAAAAAATTTTCTTGCGAAAGAAATACCAGCCAATAATAAGAGCTATGCCCAATGATAGAAAGGCGACAATATAAAAGGCATACTTCGAATGTTCAAATCCGCTGGGCACATTCATACCAAACAAGCTGGCAATCAGTACGGGAAAGGTGAGAACAATGGTGATTACCGCCAGTCTTTTCAAAACCTGGTTCTGGTTATTGGCAATAATACTGGCAAAAGCATCAAGGGTGCTGCTCAATATGTTGGTATAAATATTAGACATCTCAAGGGCCTGTGAATTATCAACGATAAGGTCATTCAAAAATTCTTGTTCATCTTCTGTAAGGGCCAGAAAATTAGTCCGCTCCATCTTCATCATCAGCATTTCGTTGGAACGAAGAGCTGTAACAAGATACACAAGGCTTTTTTGTATCCGCATCAGTTCTAATAAATGCTCATTCCGGCTTGAATCATACAATTGTTGTTCAAATGTGTTACGACGCTGATTAATTTCTTTCAGGTGTTCCATGAAATTCTGAACAATTTTTTCAAAAATCTTCAATACCATCATATTCCGTTTATCCGGGTGGCGGTTTTGAAAAGTATTCAGAAATTTTTTGATAGCCGTATTTTCAAATGAGTTAACCGTTACAATCTGGTTGTGAGTAAGGATGATGCATATCGGAATGGTGATGTAATACGCATCACTTTCATTAAAGGAATTGTTTTCTGTGGGTGTTTTGATAACAATCAGCTTTACATTATCATCCTCTTCAAAACGGCTTCTTTCGTCTATGTCTAATGAGTCGGTTAAAAAGTCAATAGGAATATCTAAGGCAGTAGATAATTCAGAAAATTCTTCCTGTTTGAGTGGGGGTAATACGTTTACCCAAACCCCGTTTTCGGGTTTGTCTATTTCCACTGTTTTTTGGTCGATATTTTTGAAGTACTGAATCATTAATTGCCGCCTGCCTTCATAACCATTTCAGCAGGCAGGCAAAGGTAAGCCTGCCCGACTTTTATTTTAAAAAATTATTATGGTCAGCCGACCGCAGGTTCAGATTCAATCTTTCAATCTTTCCTTAACAATGTTAAGATGATGCTCAGTGTGATAAATGGTAAAATAACCTAATTCACGGAGAGTGATCTTCCCTAATAAAGGATGCGGAGCAAGATATTTGTCAAGTTGCTGATCATCCCAGTTTTTTTGTATAGCAAATTCAAGTTTCTCCATTGCTGTTTTATATATATGAAGAATTTTTTCTTTTCCTTGTTTTGCTAAAACCGGTTTTGCA
>Ga0163150_10002750_pt1 | contig 26209 bp, 25 predicted proteins | sample OliLakLV19P2IB_FD_148628 | JGI IMG/M metagenome (GOLD analysis project Ga0163150, IMG submission 148628) | Freshwater microbial mat bacterial communities from Lake Vanda, McMurdo Dry Valleys, Antarctica - Oligotrophic Lake LV.19.P2.IB | ecosystem: Environmental > Aquatic > Freshwater > Lake >...
GTGCTGGGCGCGGCCTCGGTCCGGGCCCGCTCCTTGGGCGTCTCGGCCGCACGCCCCGGCAGCGCCGCGCCCAGCACACAGAAAACGATCCCCACGCTGCTCGACAGTCTCATCGTCCGCTCCTCCGCGCGCCCTGCGGCACGCTCTTCGTCGTCGGCGCGGGCGTGGCCCGGGCGCCCCGCGCGCCCCGGCCCGTCCGCGGTTCGGGCAGGACCGCTTCCTCGGGCGGCCAGTCGAATTCCTCGTCGACGAGGAAGCGCTGGATCAGCGCGCGCGTCAGCCGCCGTCGCGCGCGGAACACGCGCACCTTGGCCATGCGCGGCGCGCGCTCGCACACGCGGCTCGCGCGCCCGCGCGGCGTGTCGTCGCCATACCAGGCCGCGAGCACGCCGCGGTCTTCCGGTCGCAGGCCGGCCATCGCGGCCTCCAGGTGCTCGAAGACGGCGCAGCGCTCGACGAGCTGGCCCGAGAGCGCCATGCGCACCTCCCCCTCCGGCTCGCCCGGGATCTCCTCGCGCCCCTCGAGCGCGTCGAACACCTGGTCATCGTGCTCGGCACGCGGAAGTCGCCGTTCGCGCCGCATGCGGTCGCGCAGCACGTTGAGCGCGATCCGCAGGAGCCACGGCCGCAACCGCTCGGGGCCCGTCAAGTGCATGCGGAACCGCGCCGCCCGCAGCATCGCCTCCTGCGCGACGTCCTCGATCTCGGCGTCGTCGCGCGTGAAGCGGCCCAGGTACGCGACGACGACCGGTCGCAGCTCGCCGAGGTCGGTCCAGGTGGGGGTCTGTCGGCAGGCAGCGTGCACGCGGTCTCCTCGTCGCCCACGGAGCGCGGGCATGGAGAAGACGCGCGAACGGCGCGGACCGCCGATTCCACGACGTCCGCGCAGACACGGTTCGCGCGCGCGCCGGAGCACGGACCGGGGATCCCGCGCGCGAGAATCGTTCGAGGAGGCCGGATCGAACGGGCTGCGCAGCGCACGCGAGCTCCGCAGCGCACGCGAGCTCCGCGGCGCGCGCGCATCATCCCGCGTGGAGCGCCCTCTCCCGACTCCCGGTTCCGGCGCGATTTCCGGACACGATCCAACCGCGCGCGCAACGGACCTGGACCTGCGCAGGAACGCGCGGTGGTAGGCTCAGCGCTCCGCCGTCCCGCTCGACGTCCAGGAGCCTGTCATGAGCACGAGTCCTTCCTCCCGCCGCGATTTCCTGCGCGCCACGGCCGCCACGACGGCGGCGTTCTCGTTCGCCACGTGGGCCTGCGCAGAGCCTCGCGCCGCCTCGCAGACGCTTGCGGCGAAGCCGGCGAAGTCCGCGCTCGAGCGCCGCCGCTTCGGCAAGACGGACATGGACGTCACGATCCTGGGCTTCGGCGGCGCCGAGATCGGCTACGAGAAGACCGACCAGGCGACGGTGGACAAGCTGCTGAACGCGGCGCTGGACGCCGGGCTCAACACGATCGACACGGCCGAGTGCTACGTCGACTCCGAAGTGCAGATCGGCAAGGCGATCGGCGGCCGGCGCAAGGAGTTCCACCTCTTCACGAAGTGCGGCCACTACGAGGAGGGCAAGGGCCGCGGCAACGACTGGTCGAAGGCCGGGATCCTGAAGTCGGTGGAGCGCAGCCTGCAGCGGCTCGAGACGGACGCGGTGGACCTGGTGCAGCTGCACTCGTGCTCGCTCGAGGAGCTCCAGAAGGGCGAGTGCATCGAAGCGCTCGAGCAGGCCAAGAAGGAAGGCAAGACGCGCTACATCGGCTACAGCGGCGACTCGCAGGCCGCGCGCTACGCCGTCGAGAGCGGCCGGTTCGACTCGCTGCAGACCTCGGTCAACATCTGCGACCAGGAGTGCATCGACCTGGTCCTGCCGCTGGCGCGCGAGAAGAACATGGGCGTCGTCGCCAAGCGCCCGATCGCGAACGCGGTCTGGCGCCACGACGACGACAGCGACAAGGGCTACAGCAACGAGTACTGGAAGCGGTTGAAGGAGCTGAAGTACGAGTTCGTTCAGGGCGAGAACCGCAAGAACGCGGGCCCGGGCGGCCCGGCCGACGTCGCGCTGCGCTTCACCGCCTCGGTGCCCGGCGTCCACGTGCTGATCGTCGGCACCACGAAGCCCGAGCGCTGGCAGCAGAACGCCGACCTCATGAAGGCCGGGCCGCTCGCCAAGGAACAGTACGAGGCGATCCGCGCGCGCTGGAAGCAGGTTGCCAAACCCGACTGGATCGGTCAGACGTAGGTACGGTCGACTTTGCTGTCGACCACCATCGCGCGCGCCAGCTCGGCCGCGCGCGCTTCGCCGGCGAATTGCGCGACGAGCGACAGCGCGAAATCGATCGCGGTGCCGGCGCCCTGGCTGGTCGTGACGAGGCCGTCGCGCACGACGCGTTCGTCCGGCACGACCTCGACGCCCGTGAGCGCTGCGCGGACCGAAGGGTGCGACGTCGCGCGCTTGCCCTGCAGGATCCCGGCCGCGTGCAGCACGGTCGGCGCGGCACAGATCGCGGCCGTCGGACGACCCGCGGCGTTCAAGCGCTTCGCGATTTCGGCCACGCGTCCGTCGGCCAGCAGGTTGCGCGTGCCGGGCTGACCGCCGGGGACGACGAGCGCCGTGAACGCGCCCGTGTCGAGCTGGCCGAGAGCCGCATCCGGCACGACCGCGATGCCGTGCGCGCCCTTCACGGGACCCGGCCGCAGCGACGCAACGGTCACGTCGAGGTCTGCGCGCCGGAGGATGTCGACGATCGCGGTGAACTCGATCTCCTCGAAGCCCTCCGCCAACGGAACGAGTATGCGCTCGGTGCTCGGCATGATGCGGCCCAGCGTGCGCAGTGACAGGCATGCGCGCAAGCCGGGTCGAGGGTAGCCTCGGAGGCATGCCGACCCTCCTCGCGCTCGCGTTGGCCTTCGCTTCCCAGTCTCCGGCTGCCGCGCCGACGATCGACGTCGCGGCCCTGCTCGAGCCGATCCGCAAACAACAGGACGTGCCCGGCCTCGTCGGCGCGATCCTCACGGTCGACGGGCTCCAGCACGTCGGCGCCTGCGGCGTGCGCGAGCGCGGCCGAGCCGAAGCCCTCGAGCAGGATGATCCGATGCACCTGGGTTCGTGCACGAAGTCGATGACGGCGACCCTTTGCGCCGTGCTCGTCCAGGAGAAGAAGCTCGACTGGGACAGCCGCCTGACGGTCGTGCTCCTGGACCTCGTGCCGGAAGCCGACGCGGGCTGGAGCAAGGTGACCCTCGCCGACCTGCTCGTGAACCGCGGCGGGGCGCCGGGCGATGTGGAGCCCGACCTCTGGGCCGTGCTCTGGAAGGGCTACAAGACGCCGGGTCAGGGGCGACTTGTGCTGACGAAGGCGATGTTGCAGACCAAGCCCGTCGCCGCGCCCGGAGAGCGCTTCGTCTACTCGAACGCCGGCTTCTCGCTGGCAGGCGTCATGGCCGAGAGCGCAGCGAAGGCGCCATTCGAGCACCTGCTCGAGGTCCAGCTGTTCGAGCCGCTCGGCATGCGGACGGCGGGTTTTGGTGCGCCCGGGAAGCCGGGCAACGTGAACGAGCCGCGCGGCCACCGGGCGTCGGGCGAGCCCGTGCAACCGGGGCCAGGCTCCGACAACCCCGAGGCGATCGCGCCAGCGGGGCGCGTGCACTGCTCAGTGCCAGACTGGGCGAAGTACATCGCGCTTCACTTGCGCGGTGAGAAGGAAGGCGGGCTCGGGCTCTCGTCCCAAACCTTCGTCCGTCTGCACGCGCCCCTGCGCGACGCCGGCGAGAGCGAAGGCGACGGCTATGCGATGGGCTGGTCCGTGACGGAGCGGCCGTGGGGCGGCCGCGTGCTGATGCACAACGGCTCGAACACGATGTGGTTCTGCGTCGCATGGCTCGCGCCGGACAAGGGCTTCGCGGTCCTCGCGGCGACGAATCAGGGCGGCGACAAGGCCGAGAAAGCGTGCGATCAGGCTTCCGCGGCGCTGATCGGCGCGTGGCAGAAGGCCGAATCCGCCGCGAAGGCGCCCAAGTGAGCGAGAAGCGCCGCGCCCTCGTGTCCGCCTGCCTGCTGGGCCGTGAATGTCGCCACGACGCGCGCGCCAACACGGACGGCGTGCTCGCGCGCGAGCTCGCCGCCCAGGGTCTCGTGCCCGTCCCCTTCTGTCCCGAGGAACACGGCGGCCTCGGCACGCCCCGCCCGCCGGCGTGGATCGAGCGCGAATCGGCCGCTGCCGTGCTCGACGGGCGCGACCGCGTCGTGACGGATGCCGGCCGGGACGTCACGCTAGAGTTCGTGCGCGGTGCGCAGGGCGCGCTCGACGCGTGTCGCGCGCACGGGATCGTGCAAGCGTTCCTGAAAGCGCGCTCGCCCTCGTGCGGCTCGAGCCACACGCACGTCGCGAACCAGGTCGTGCCGGGCCGCGGCGTCACGGCCGAGCTGCTCGAGCGCCATGGGATCGCGGTGACCTCGGTCGAGGGGCGGCGCGAGTAGCCACGTCGCCGCGCGGTTCCGTGCGGTGCCGGATTGGCTCTGGTCGACCTCTCAGCTCGGATGGCTCACGAAAGCCGGGTGGTGGAGCGATTGATTCGGCGGACCTTCGCGACACCGCCTGCGGGAGAGGCTCGAATCTCTGCCGAATCAAGTTCTGTCCTGAGACCCGGCAGCAGCGCGAGGCCTCGCAACCGAGCGACGCCTCGGCGCTTGGCGACCAGAGGCGCGATTCGTCCGACCTGGCGGCGATGCCCCAGCGTCGCCCGGCTCAGGTCGGGTTGGTGGCCCAGACCTCGAGGTTCGGCACGAACGAGCGGTCGTCGAGCTCGAGCAGCGCCACGATCGCGCGCGCGATGTCCTCGCTGACGAGCTTCGTCGCGTTCGTCGCCTTCCTTGATGCGCGGCCCGCGTGCGCGCCGAAGTCGTTCTGCACCTCGCTGGGATCGACCTGCATGACGCGCACGTTCGACTTGCGCAGCTCCGCGCGCCAGCACTCGGTCAGGCCCGACAGCGCGAACTTCGACGAGCAGTAGGCCGACCCGCCCGCGACGCCGCGGCGCGCAGCCGTCGAGCCGACGTTGATGATCGCGCCGCGCTTCGCCGCCACGAAGAACTTCGCGCACTCGCGGCCGACGAAGAACGCGCCCAGCGTGTTCGTCTCCCACGTGCGGCGGAAGTCGTCGGCCGACGTCTCGACGAGCGCGCCGAACGAGCCGTGGCCGGCGTTGTTCACGAGCACGTCGAGCCCGCCCAGCCCGCTCGCCGCGTGCTCGACGAGCTGCTTCACGTCCTCCTCGCGCGACACGTCGGCCACGAAGGGCATGGCTCCGATCGCGGCCGCGGTCTCCTTCAGGCGCGACTCCGTGCGCCCGCAGATCGCGACCTTCGCGCCGCGCCGCACGAGCAGCTCCGCCGTCGCGCGCCCGATCCCGCTGCCGCCGCCCGTCACCAACGCCCGACACGATTGGAGGTCCATGGCGCTCACTCTAATCGACGGCGACCTCGACGGGCGTCGCCGCGAGCACGCGCACGATCTCGCCCGGCGCCAGCGCGATCAGGAATCCGCGACGCCCGCCGTTCAGCCACACGCGCGGCAAATCGAGGATCGTGCGCTCGACGTAGACCGGCATCTTGCGTTTCGTGCCGAACGCGCTCGTGCCGCCGATCTGGTAGCCCGAGTGCTTGTCCGCGACTTCGGGCGCGCAAGGCTTCACGGCACGCGCGCGGATGTGGCGCGCGAGCTGCTTCGTGCTCACCTGCCGGTCGCCGTGCATCAGGACGAGGAGCGGCTCACCGGTCTCGTCCTCCATCACGAGCGTCTTCACGACCGCGTGCTCGTCCACGCCCAGCTCGCGCGCCGAGACGGCGGTTCCGCCCTTCTCCTCGTAGCGGTACGGGTGCTCCGTGTACGCCACGCCGTGCTCGCGCAGCACGCGCTCAGCCTGGGTCACCATCGCGTTCGCGTTCTCGCTCGGCACGGTAGCGCAGAAGTCGCCCTGTGCGCATTCCCCGCCCGGGCCGGTATCCTGCGGGCTCAGCCGAACGGCTACCGGAGACTTCGATGCGGCCCTCCATCCCCACCTTGTGCGCGCTCCTCGGCCTGGCCTCGTGCACGGCGCTGGGTCCGTCGCCGCAGAGCAAGAGCCCCGCCGGCGTGAGCAACATGACCCTGCTCGTCGGCCAGCGCTTCCTCGACGAGGACGACTGGGAGCCGCTCGAGGAACCGGTCGCGTTCGCGGTCGAGTTCGACCGCTACGGCCGCTTCGACCCGGCCGGCTTCGAGCTCGGGTTCTCGTACGCCGAAGATTCGGGCAACGTCGGCGCGATCGGCGTCGACAGCCAGATCTGGGAGTTGTATGGCGGCGTGCGCAAGACGTTCTCGCTGGCCGAGGACCGCCTGCACCCCTACCTCTCCGCGGGCGCGTCGTGGTCCAACGCCGAGATCGACGCGAGCCTCGGTGGCTTCTCCAATGACATCGACGACGACGCACTCGGTTTCTACCTGCGCGGAGGCGTCTACTACACCTTCGGCGGCGGGCTGAACCTGGGACTCGACTACAGGAAGCTCCTCGGCGCCGATTACGACGCCGAGGGCGAGAGCGCGGACGGCGACTTCGACCAGTTCAGCTTGTCGCTCGGATACTCGTTCTGACCGCCGGCCGCCGCGGGATCTGACGTTCCGGCGCCGTGCGGCGCGGCGGCCCCTGGACCCCGCGGCCAGTTCGCTACAGCCAGGACGAGAACGAGAAGCCGTCCACCGGGGTGGACAGGTCCACCCATCTCAGGGCGTCCAGAGAACTTCGAGCCCGTTCGAGAGGTTGTGCAACGCCGGCGCGCAGAAGGCGGCTGCGTTGCGGTACCAAGCCTGATACCAGCGGAAATCGCCGCCAGCCGGAACGTTGCTCCGGATCGAGATCGGGATGCAGCCGGGGATGCCGAAGCCCCACGCGCCGGATCCGCCGAACGCCGTGCGCGGACCGAGACGCGAGATCGATCCGCCCAGGCAGCGCAACCCGTCGCCGAACACGGTGCCCTGGCCGCCACCCAGCGGCCCGGCGCCTTCGAAGAACAGGACGGAGGTGCCGGCCGGCACGCCGCGCACGACGAGCGTGAGCGTGTCGTTCGCGACGCTGGCCGCGCCTTCGACGCCCAGCGACGCGCTCGCGCCGGTCGAATTCGCGCAGCCACCGTTCCATGCGCCGACGTTGCCGCACGGGCAGGCCGCGGCGCTGCCGTCGCCGACGCAGAACACGCTCGCGTCGGTGCACGTGCGCACGAACACGTCGGCCAGGGTGTTCTGGTCGGCCGCGACGAGCCCAATCGCGCTGGTCGCGAACGCGAGCCGGTCGCCCCGCGCCGACAGCGCGAGCGAATAGATGTCGTTGCCCGGCTCGACGCCCTGGTACGAGACCACGAACCGTTCCGTCGTGCCGGCCCACCGGTCGCGACGGAACGCGTCGCGCTTGTCGTTCGTGTCGTTGGGCACGAGGTCGGTCGCCGCGCTGGGGAAGACCGCGAAGCGGCCGTCGTACGACAGGGTCGGTCCCCACGCGCCGGCGCTGCTCTCGACGCCGCCGGTCGCGACGCTCACGCGCTCGATCAGCCCGAGCGTGCGGTCGAGCACGAACGCGTCGGCGCCGGCGTTCGTGTCGCCGGCGACGAGGTTCGTGGCCGAGCTGGCGATCCCGATCCAGCGCCCGTCGGGCGTCATGCTCGTGACGTCCGTGGCGTCGTCCGGCGGCTGGCCGCCCTGGCCCAGGACGAGGCGCACCGTCGTGCTCGCGTTGCGGTCGCGCAGGAAGACGTCCGTCGCCCCGTTCACGTCGCCCGGCACGAGCGTCGTCGCGTCGCTGGCGAACACGACGAAGCGTCCGTCGGCGGTGACGTACGAAAGGAGCTGCCCGCCGCCCGACATGCCGTCGCCCTGGGCGCCGACGGTCGAGACGCTCACGCGCTCGAGCTGGCCCGAGGCGCGATCGAGCAAGAACACGTCGCGTGTCGCGTTCGTGTCGCCCGGGACGAGGTTCGTGGCCCAGCTCGCGAACGTGACGAAGCGCGCGTCGGGCGACATCGTCGTGCCGAACGAGGGTCCGTCGCCCTGGACGCCGCCCGCGCCCATGCTGAGGCGCACCGTCATGGAGCTCACGCGGTCGCGCAAGTAGACGTCGAGCTGCGCGTTCGTGTCGCCCGCGACCAGCGTCGTGGCCGACGTGTTGAACGCGACGTAGCGGCCATCGTCCGAGATCGCCGGGTAGCTGCACGCGGCGTCGCACTCGGCGCCGCCGGCGCCCAGGCTGATGCGCTCGATCGTGCCGAGCACGAGGTCGCTCACGAACACGTCGGCCACGCCGTTCGTGTCGCCGGGCACGAGGTTCGTCGCCGACGAGACGAACGCCAGGAAGCGGCCGTCGGGCGTCATCACCGGCGATGACGAGCCGTCGTCCGCCTCCGTGCCGGCTGCGTCGACGCTGACGCGCTCGATCTGGCAGGTTTGGCCCGCTGCCGGGCCGGCGAGCGCCGCCGCGGCGCTGAACAGGCTGACGACGAACAGGTCCGTGCTGGTGCGCACGAACCCCATGCTACTACGGCCGGCGGCCGACGACGACGACGTGGAAGCCCAGCAGCGAGAGACCCGGGATCGCGCACACGACCCGGTCCACGGCCAGGAAGCCGCGCGTGATCCAGGCGTTGCCGGGCACGTGCTTCAGCACACCCAGGTGGTCCGGAAACCCGGCGAAGACGTAGGCCAGGAACCCGTACTTCTTGACGACCTCGACCTGGAAGCCGGCGCGCCGGCACAGGTCGACGATGCGCTTCTTCGTGAAGCCCTCATCGCCCACGTCGAAGTGCGGACTCTTGCGGTAGAGCACGGCGCGCGAGAAGCGGATGAACGGGTTGTCGTTGCAGGGCTCGCTCATGACGAGCACGCCGCCCCTGCGCAGCGTGCGCCGGCAGTTCTCCAGGAACCCGACGTGGTCGCGCGTGTGGTGCAGGCTGCCCTTGCAGAAGACGACGTCGAAGCTGCCGTCCTGGAACGGCAGCTTCTCGGCGTCGCCCGTGACGAGCCGCGCGCCGGGCACGTACTGCTCGCTGACGAGCAGCATGTCGTGGCTGATGTCGAGCCCGACCGCGCCGGGCAGCTTCTGCGAGAGCTCGGCCAGGAAGAAGCCGGTGCCGCAACCCAGGTCGAGCACGGCGCGCGAGTCCTGCGGCGCGTGCGAGATCATCTCGGCGTGCCAGTCCTGCTGGAACAGACGCGAGAACTCGAAGCCGTAGCGGTACGCGTAGCGCGGCGCGAGGGCCTTGTGCAGCTCGATCTGGGCGTCCGCGTTCGTCGTGGCCATGCGCGTTCCGGGCGGAGAAGTCTATCCGCGCCCGTCCGCGGCCGACGGCGTAGTCTTGGGCGTGGTGGTGACTTCCGCATTCCGCCGTCGTGCCGCCGGGGCCCTCGCAGTCCTCGGAATCGCTTCGTCGGCCGTGCTCGCGCTCGCCTGGCACGACGTGCTGCCGGGCGGGTGGCGTTTGCGCGGCCTGGTCGAGCCGCACTCACGCCGTGAAGTGCGCGAACGGGCATTGCACCTGGCGCAGCGCGCGAGCGCGTTCCGGCGCGAGGGTCCGGACTGCACGCAGCGCGCCGTCGTGTTCCTGGGCTCGTCGACGATCGAGCGCTGTCCGCTCGCCGAGCTCTTCCCGCGTTGCCGCACGCTGAATCGCGGTGTTGCCTGGGCGCGCGCGGCCGAGCTCGCGCAACACGTCGACGCGCTCCTGCCGACCGACGAGCCGGCCGCGATCGTGATCTACGCCGGCGGTCCCGACCGCGTCGCCGCACCACTCGCGGTGGACGCCGTGCTGAGCTCCGTCGAACGGCTGGCGGATGCCGTGCGGGCGCGAGCGCCGCGGACGCCGGTCCTGCTCCTGGGCCTCCTCCCGAGCACGTCGGCCGGCGAGCGCGAAATCGAGGCTCTGGCGCGGATCGACGCCGGCCTGGCGCGCATCGCAGCGGAACGCGGCTTCGCGCACCTGCGCCTCGGCACTTCGTCCCTGATCAGCGAGACCGGCGCGCTCGTGGAAACGCTTTCCACGGACGGATTGCACCTGACTCGCGCCGGCTACGAGCTCTTCGCGGAAACCCTGCGCGCGGCACCCGAGCCCTTCGCGACCCTGCTCTCGGGGTGAGAGGCCGAGAAGAATCGATCGTACGGCCCGTCTGATCCTCGTGGCGCGGCGCGCTGCCGCGGACGGGGCGCACACGGCCTCGGTGCCGCTGGAGCGGGTGCCGCACCCCGACCGAAGAGGGTTTTCCCCGCGGCGCGTTGGTCGAACGTGCCCGTCGCGCGGCACAATCGCACCGTCTCCGGAGTCCCATCGCGTGTTCAAGAGCGTCGGCAGCACATGGATCCTGAACGTGCTGCAGATCGTGTCGGTGCTCGTCCTGTCGCCGTACGTGATCACGAAGCTGGGCGACGGGCCGAACGGGCTGTGGGTTACGATCGTCTCGTTCACCGGGCTGCTCGGTCTCCTGATCCTGGGCGTGCCGATGGCGTCCGTGCGCTTCGTGGCCGAGGCGGTCGCGAAGGAGGATCGGGAGCGCCTGGACAAGGCCGTCTCGACGTGCCTCGCGATCTGTCTCCTGCTCGGCACGGCGGCGCTCTTCGTCGGCGCGGCCGCGTGGTGGGTCTTCGACGCGCGCTACCTGAGCGGTGAGCTCGCCGCCGGGCTCTCCCCGGACGCGATCCAGGGTGCGCGCATCGCGTTCGCGGTCGTCGTCGTGCAGGTCGCGGCCGGATTCGCGCTGCGGCTCCCGTACGGAATCCTCGACGCGCACCAGGATTTCATCGCGCGCAACGCGGTCATGGCGGGCGAGATCGTCCTGCGCTCCGCCCTGATCCTGGCGGTGCTGGCCTGGCGACCGACGCTGCCGGCGCTGGCGCTCGTGCTCGTCGCCTCGTCCCTGGCGGAATTCACGGCTGCGTTCCTGGTGCTCAGGCGTCGCCACCCGGGCGTGCGCTTCTCGCTGCGGCACTACGATCCGGTGCTCGTCCGCCCGATCCTGGGGTTCAGCGTGTGGGCTCTGCTCCTCAACGTCGGTGCCCTGCTGTCCTTCCGCATGGATGCGCTCGTGATCGGCGCGCACATGCCGGCCGAGGCCGCGACGCAGTTCGACATCGGGAACAAGTTCTTCGAGCCGTTGACGAGCCTCGTCGTCGCAGTCAGCGCGGTGATCCTGCCCGCGGCGACGCGCCTGCACGCGATCGGGCAGCAGCACGAGCTGCGCGATCTGTTCTTGAAGTGGTCCAAGATCTGCCTGTCGATCGTCCTCCTGGTCGGCCTCTACCTGCTCGTCCTGGGTCCCGATTTCCTGGGCGCGTGGGCCGGCGAGCGCTTCGCCGGTCCGGCTGGCCGCGTCCTGCAGGTGTTGATGCTGTCGTTCCTCGTCTGGCTGCCCGTGCGCGGCGTCGCGATCGCGGTGCTGTTCGGGCTCGGCAAGCCGCGCGCGGCGGCGCTCGCGTTCGTGCTGATGGGCGTCGTGAACCTCGCGATCAGCCTGGCGCTCGTCGAACGGCTGGGCATCGTGGGCGTCGCTCTGGGCACTGCGATCCCCAACGTCGTGTTCGCCGTCTACGTGCTGGTGCTGGCCTGCCGCGCGATCGGCCTTCCGCTGCGCGAGTACGTGGCGTACGTCGTGCCGCGCGCGCTCCTCGGCGCTCTCGTGCCGCTGGGCTTTCTGCTCGGCGTGAAATACGGCGCCGCGCCGAGCGCGCTCCCCTACCTCGTCGCGGCCGGCGCCGCGATGGTCGTCGTCTTCGCTGCGACGTGGCTCCTCTTCGTCTACCGCGGCGACCGTTACGTCGACGTGCGCGGGATCCTGGGGCGGCTCGGGCTGGCCCGCCTGGGAGGCGCGCGATGAGCTGGCTCGCCTGGCTCGGCGCTGCCGTCGCTGCGGTCGCGGCATTCGTCGCGGCGGAGCTCGCCGCGCGCGTGTGGATCGCGCGCCGCGGCCGCTACTACGTGTGGGCGCCGGGCGCACGCATGCGGCTCGAGCTCGACCGCACGGCGCTCCCGAACCTCGATCCCGTCGCGCGCCACGCGATCAACCGCGACGGCGAGCGCGCCGGCGATCCGCCGTCCGACGCGGCCGGGACGTACCGCGTGCTGGTCGTCGGCGGCAGCGCGGCCGAGTGCTACTACCTGGACCAGGAGACGCAGTGGCCGTTCGTGCTGCAGCAGGAGCTCGCGCACCCGGAGAACCTGCGGCGCCTGGGCGCACGCCACGTGCACGTCGGCAACGTGGCGCGCTCGCTGGTCACGTGCCAGCACGTCGACCGGATCCTGGAGAAGACGCTCGATCGCTACGCGAAGCTGGACGCGATCGTCTTCATGGTTGGCGCGAGCGACGTCGTCACGTGGATGGAGCGCGGCATGCCGTCCACAGTCGAGGACGTCGCGATCCCGGCCTCGCAGGTCTTCGCCTCGCATCCCGAGGGTCCGTTCGGCTGGAGCCCGAAGACACTGGCCGTGCGGCGCGTCGCATCCGCCGTCAAACGCCGCAGCCTGAAGCCCGTCGACGTCCGGCGGCGCGCCGGCAAACGTCTGGCGGAGGTGCGCGCGATGCGCGCGAGCGCGACCCAGCTCCTGCGCGTCGCCCCCGATCCCAAGCCGATGGTCGATCACTTCGAGCGCTGGTTCGAGCGCTGCCTTCGCCGCGCGCAGGCCAAGGCGCCGCTCGTCCTGGTCGTGCGCCAGCCCTGGCTGCAGAAGGCGTTCTCGCCGGAGGAGCAGAAGGAGTTGTGGAGCTACGCGGTCGGACGGCCCTACCACCAGCGCTGCACCACGTACTTCGCGCACGAGGCCGCCTGGACGCTGCTCAAGGCCGTCGACGACCGCGCTGCTCTGGTGTGCGATCGCGTGGGCGTGCGGCACCTCGACTTGATGCCCGTCCTGCCGCGCGATTTCACGATCTGGTACGACGAGCAGCACCACACGCCGGCCGGCTGCCATCTCGTCGGCGAGGCCGTCGCGCGCGCGCTGCTCAACGGCCGGAAGTAGGCGCTCGGCTCGCGAGCACCGCGTGGGAGAGCAGTCCCAGCGCGACGATGTGCACGAGCTGCACCATGTGCAGGCCGAGGCCGGTCGCGAGTGCCAGGTCCTTGGGCACACCCAGGAGGCCGAAGCCCAGCACCCAGCCGAGCTCGAGCGTGCCGAAGTTCGCGAACGCGCTGACTGGGATCAGGCTGGTCAGGATCGCCAGGCTCGAGCCGAACGTAGCCTCCGCCAACGTCGTCGTCGACGGCAGGCCGAGAGCGCGCGCGAGCACGGCGCAGAACAGGAAGATCACGAGCCAGATGGGCACGGACACGAGCGCGGCGCGCAAGAGCCGTCCCTGCCCGCCCGCCTCCCGCAGCGCGCCCGCGACCGCGTCGATGCGAACGGCCAGCTTGGCGCCGATGCCTGAACGCGCGATGCCGAAGACGCGCAGCGCGGCGCCAGCTCCGCGCGCCAGCAGGTCGCTGCGCGCAGTCAGCCAGAACCCTAGGACGGCGACGGCCGCGAGCCCGGCGCCGAGGGGCACGAACCACGTGACGCCCGGGAAGGAGCCCGACGCCTCGAGTGCGAAGCAGGCCAGCGCGAAGCCGGCTGCCAGCACGGCCATGTCGAGGAGCCGCGACACGACCAGCGCCGCGATCCCGACGGAGGCGGGCACGTCGCACGACTGCCTGGCGTAGAGCACGAACGTCGCCTCGCCCAGCTTGGCCGGCAGCACGAACGAGGCCAGCGTGTGCGCGCCGCACACGGCCAGGAAGGGCACCGGGCGCAAACGCACCTCGGGCGGCATCAGGATCGCGAAACGCCACGCGCGCAGGAGGTACAGCGCGACGTGCAGTCCGAACGCCGGCAGCCAGGTCGCAAGCGTGAGCCGCGACAGCGTGTCGAGCACCGCCTGCGGCGAGACATCACCCCAGGCGAGGACGAGCGCCGTCAACGCCGCAGCGACGACGACGGACAGCGCGACGCGGAGCGGGGTGTTCATGGGACCGCAGAATCGTGGCTGGCGATCGACTCCCGCGGGGATCGTCGACACGCACGGTATCCATCGACCAGGACGGAACCAATCCTGTTGACCCCGCGCGCGCGGAGCGCGCGCTCGGCGCGCGTTTCGCGCGCCCAACGGGATGCGGCGCGCGGTTCAAGCGCGCGCTGCGCGCGCGGAGCGCGCGCTCGGCGCGCGTTTCGCGCGCCCAGCAGGATGCGGCGCGCGGTTCAAGCGCGCGCTGCCCGCGCGGCGCTCCGCTACTCGAACTTGACGTGCGTGCCGCCCGAATCCTCGGCCAGCCACTCCAGGATGCTGAACTGTCCGCCCACGGCGATCGTGTTGATCACGATGCGGCGGTTCTCGTTCCAGCTCGCGACGTGCTCGCGGATCACCACCGGCTCCGTGACGTCGCCCATCGACGGTTCGCCGTCCGACATGACGAAGATCGTGTCGACATCGGGGTCCTTGAACGCGTCCACGAGCGAGTCGTAGAGGTTCGTGCCGCCGCCCGCCAAGAGCTTGTCGACGTAGGCCAGCGCCTCCGCGCGGTGCTTGTCGTCGCACGGCACGAGCGCGCTGTCGGCCCAGCGCTCGACGCCCGACGAGAACAGGATCAGGTTGAAGAACGCGCCCGGATCGAGCTTCTCGAGGCACTTCTTCAGCTCCGCCTTCGCGACCTGCATGCGCGTCCAGTCGGACTTGCCCTGGTAGTCGTTCGTGAGCTTCTCCTCCATCGACCCCGAGATGTCGACGATGAAGATCACCTTGCGGCTGACGATCTTGATGCCGAAGAACTCGCTCTTGACGCGCGTGGTCTGACGCAGGCGCCACTCCTCCGCGCCCGACTCGACCTTGCCCAGATCGTTGGCGGAGAGCAGTTGGAAGTTGTCCTTGCTCGCGCTCCACCACGCCTCCCAAGCCTTCGCGTCCTCCTGGAACGACTGGCCCGTCAGGCGCCACAGGGCCTGCGCGAACTCGCTCAGCATCCGGCCCTCTTCCTGGCCCATGCGCGCGACCATCGCGGTCACGCCTTCGTGCGTGCGCATCCGTTCCAGCGCCTCCAGCGCCGCGAGCCGCGTCGACCAGTTCGGGTCCGACAGCGCGGCGATGAGCCGCTCCAGGTGCGTCCGGTCGGCCGTCAGACCGAGCTGCGAGAGCGCCAGGTTCCTGATCTCCGGATCCTCGCTCTTCGTGAGCGCCACGAGCTCCTCGACCCAGGCGTGGTCGCCGACGCGGATGATGGCGATGGCGTCCAGGGTCGCGCGCCGGATGTCCTTGTCCTTCGTCTTCTCGAACAGCTTCGCCAGCGCCGGCGCGGCTTCCTTGGCGCGGCGCTCGCCCAGGATCTTCGCCGCGCCCACGACGACCTCGGGCTCCTTGTCCGAGAGCATCTTCAACAAGGCCTTGTCCACCCGTTCATCCTGCAATGACCGGACGGAGTACATCTGGAACAACTTCTCGTGCGCCTTGCCCCTACCCATCTCGGCCAGCAGGGCCTTGTTCACGTCCGGGTCGTTGAATGCGACCAGGATCTCGGCCAGGCCACGCCGCAGCTCGACCGGCACGTCGACGCGCATGGCGCGCTTGATGAACTCCGGCGCGCACTTCGTCCCGTCGATCCGCGCCACGATGCGCGCGGCAACGACGCGGTTCTCGGCCTGCTCGTTGTCGTGCTTCACGACCTTCCAGGCCAGCTCGTGCGTCGAGGGGTCCACGCGCTGGGCCAGCTCCTCGAGCGCGGACTTGCGGATCTTGGCGAACCCCTCGTTCGTCACGGCGCCTTTCAGCTCGTCGATCGTGAGCTTCCCCACGAGAGCGTCGAACGCCAGGAGCCGCATCGAGTTCAGCACGATCCCCGTGCGCGGCTTGGCCTCCTCCTCGCCGTCCTTCTCGTCCTTCTTGGGGACCCTCTTGTTCTTGAGCTTGCCCGACTTGTCCTTTTCGTCCTCGTCCTCGGCCTTCTTGGGCTTCCAGATCAGGCGGTACCAGGCGTGGTCGGCTTCGGTGGAGAGCCCGATGTGCGCCTTCAAGGCGCGCTCGCGCACCCCGTCGTCGGCCGGCGACTTGACGATCAGCTCGAGCCAGTACTTGCCGGCCAGCGTGCACGACCCGAGCGAGTCGACCGCCGCGTCGCGCAGCTCGCGCTCGGGCGAGGACGTGGCCTCGTCCGTCAGCCGCTGCATCGCCTTCCGCTCGCACTCCGGCACCCCGTCGAACAGGCGCAGCGCGCGGATGACCTCGCGCTTCATGTAGGTCGTCTGGAAGATGTCGTAGGCCTCGAGCAACCCCTCCAGGGCGCGCATCGACCGCTCGCCGCCGAGCTGGGTCAGGACGTCTTCCTTCGTGCGGTCGCCGTCCGCCTTGATCTTGGCGAGGAGCTCGGCCGTCTTGTCGGCGCTGCCCCCGGCGTCCTGGGCGCGAACGGGGCCGACCAGGGCGGCGACCAGCGCCAGGACGAAGATTCCGAGGGTGTGGAACGTGTTTCGCAAGGAAGTTCGCGACGAGGTTCGCAACGAGGTTCGCAACGGGGTTCGCAATGCAGTGGGCCCAGTGCCAGCGCGGTCAGAGGTCAGCGTGTCTCGTTCGTCAGCGGGTGCTTAGGCGGGAATCCAACATGAACGAACCCCAGAGATCCCAAACCTCCTCGGTGAGCCTGTCAACTTCGGCCCTGCTTGGGCCGATAGGGGTCCTCCCGCGCCCGTTGGCCTCCCGTGCCTGCGCGTGGCCGACCGTGCCCCCCTACCTGCGGCCTCAGCCCCGGACACCCGACCCCGTGAACACGACGGGCAGCTCGCACCCAAGTCTCACGTCCGAGCGCGCGCGCACGCTGCTGCGCCGGCTGCGCGACCTGAACCTGGTCGCCGGACCGGTCGCGTTGACGCGCGACGCTTGCGTCAGCATCGCCGGCTGCCTCTCGCTCGACGGCCCGGCGGAAGCCGGCGTGCGCTACCTCCTGCGGCACGTCGACGGCCGCGAGCGGACGCTCGAGATCGGCTGGAACGACGCCGGCCTCGTCGTCAGCATCCTGGGCCCGGGCCGCGACGACCGCCGCGATCTGCGCGTGCCGGTCGGCTGCGATCCGGACGGGCGCGCCTGCGTCCCGGCGATCGGCGCGCGCGTGCGGCCGGACTCGAACAACCCGCGCGAGCTCGAGCACTTCCTGCGGCGCGTCGTGCGCGCCGTCGCGTAGCGCCGGTCGGAAAAAGAGACAAACTGCCCGGCAGATCGCCGGCGGCCGGCACGGCGACTCGCTTCAATCCGGCGCGCGACGAACGGCGTAGCGACTGGTGACCACGCGGAAACCGTCCTCGAACTCGACCAGGACGCTGTTCAGCCGGCCTTGCGCGATGACCCGGCACCGCTGCCCCCGCCGCTCCGGGAGCTTGGCCTTCCAGAACCAGACCAGGGGATAGTCGGCGGGCACGCCGGCCTCTTGGGACATCCCTGTGCGGCGGCCCAGGCTCCGGCCCAGCGGGCGGGATACAGGGAGAGGATCCGAGGGGCCTAGTGCGAGCGTGCGGGCCTTTCCCCGCTGCGTGATCCGATGGGTGGGAGCCTGGCTCGGTACGATCGGATCGCATGCGCGCAACCACACGGCGTTCGTTCCTGGTCTCCAGTGCGGCGATCGCGGGCGCTCTCGCGACCCAGTCCTGCTCGACGGTCAGCCGGCGGCGGACGACGCGCGGCCGGTTGCGGCACGCGGCGGTCGGCGTCGGGGGCATGGGCGGGCACGATCTGTCGCGCATCGCCTCGCATCCGGCGGTGGACGTCGTCGCGCTGTGCGACGTCGACGCGTCGCAGATGCGCGAGGCGGCGGTGCAGTTCCCTCAGGCGCGCGTCTACTGCGATTGGCGCGAGCTGATGGCACACGAGGGGGACTTCGACTCCGTCCACGTCTCGATCCCCGACCACATGCACGCGCCCGTCATGCTGGCGGCGCTCGAGCGCGGGAAGCACGTCTACGGTCAGAAGCCTCTGACGCGCACGATCCGCGAGGCGCGCGCTGTCACGCGCACGGCGAAAAGCGCCGGCGTCGCGACGCAGATGGGCATCCAGAACCGCTCGCACGCGCCCTACCGCGCAGCGCGCGAGCTGTTCGAGCAGGGCCACATCGGCCGCGTCTACGAAGTCCACGTGTGGACCGATCGCCCCGCGGGCTGGTGGCCGCAGGGCGTCGGACGGCCGGCGACGAGCGATCCCGTGCCCGAAGGCGTCGACTGGGATCACTGGCTCGGCGTCGCGGCCGAGCGGCCGTACGTGAAGGGCTCCTACCACCCGTTCGCGTGGCGCGGCTGGAAGGATTTCGGCACGGGCGCGCAGGGCGACATGGGCTGTCACCTGATGGATCCGGCGCTGTGGTTCCTGGAGCTCGGCGCGCCGCTCAGCGTGCGCTCGGACGGCCCGATGCCGAACGACGAGACGTACCCGCTGTGGTCCGAGACGCGCTACGAGTTCGCGCCGAACCGCCACACGACGCGCGGGCCGCTCGTGCTGACGTGGCACGACGGCGGACGCAAGCCGCCGCGCACTCTGCTCGACGACCTGAACGCGGGCGAGATCCCGTCGAACGGCTGCATGTTCGTGGGCGAACGTGGTGCGTTGCTGACGACGAACGACGCGCCGCCGCGGCTCATGGGATCGGAGAAGCTCGCCGCTCTGCCCGTGCCCGCAGGCGACGAGGTCGACCACTGGCACCAGTGGGTCGACGCGTGCCTGGGTCGCGGGGAGACGACGGCGCACTTCGGGTACTCGGGCCCGCTGACGGAGGTCGTGCTGCTTGGAAACGTCGCCTTGCAGAGGCCGCACGAGACGCTGCGCTGGGACGGCGAGAGCATGGCGTTCGCCGACGGTCGCGAGGCGGACGCCCTGCTCGGCTGCACGTACCGCAGCGGATGGGGCACCGCGCCCTGATGCTGGCGCCGGGTGTCGGCGCGCACGAGCTCAGAACTCGAACGCGCCCATGTCAACGACGGGAGCAGAGCCCGAGCCCGTGTCCGGCGTCGCCAGGTCGTCGCGGAATCGCACCGAGATCCCGCTCAGGTCGAACGGAATCGGCTCGTTCCAGTCGTTGTCCCGGTCCAGGTCGAAGATGTCGCGGCGCGCCGCGGCGTTCTGGGCGGCGTCGATGCAGGGCGAGCCGGCGCTCAGCGAAAAGGCGCGCGTGAAGAGCGGATCCGCGTTCAGGTTTCCCACGCCGCTGTAACCGCCCTGGATGTCCGACCAGGCCACGTCCTGCCGGCCGTGCAGCTCGGGAGCCGTCGGCGCGGCGTTCCCCCAGACGATGCAATTGCGCAGCAAGCTGACCGCCGGAAAGTGTGTCGTGGTCTGGGCCGAGATGGCCCCGCCCGCGCCGCTGGCGGAATTGCCCGCGAACGTGCAGTTCACCGCCAGGAATGCGCCCGAAGACGTCGGCCCGCCGCTCAGCCGCACGGCGCCGCCTTCGGCCGTGGCGCGATTGTCGAGGAAGAGGCAGTTCTGCAGCTGGACGTTCGGGGTACCCGAGCCCGACACGTAGATCGAGGAGAGCTGGATCGCGCCGCCGTTCACCGCGCGGTTGTCGAAGAACGTGCAGTTCTGCACGTTCATCGAGACCACCTGTCCGCGAATCGCGCCGCCGATCCCGCCTGCGACGTTCGACTCGAACGAGCAACGCAGGATGTCCACCAACGCGTTCAGCGCGTAGATGGCCCCGCCCCGGTTCGAGGCCGCGTTCGACACGAATCGGCAATCGAGGATCTGGACGCGCGAGCTGATGCACAGGATCCCGCCGCCGAACCAGGCCTCGCCGCTGGTCCCCGACGCGTTGCCCTTCTGGATCGTGAACCGCTCGAGCCGGCCGGCCTCGGTGCCGCTCGCGATCGTGACCACGTGGTAGGCGTCGTCGCCCGTGAATCCCGGCGCGCCGACGTCGCCGTCGAGCACGCTCGCGAAGCGGTTGCCGGTCGGCGGCAACTGCGTCTCCGTGCCCTTGAAGCCGCCGATCAAGCGCACGCCGGGCGGCAGGACGAACGTCACGCTGCGCGGATCGGCCGGGTCGGCGCGGATCGTCGGGCGGTACGGCGTGGAGAGCTGGCGAACCCAGATCTCGTCCGACGGCGACGAGACGGCCAGGGCGGAGTCGATGTTGTTGAACGCCGCCGCCCACGTAGAGCCGGGGCCATCGACCGGCAAGCTGCCGTCCACGTGCCACACGCTCGCTCGCACGTGCGTCGCGAGCGCGCCCAGGAGGCAGGCCGCCGTACGCACGATCGTGCACAGGCCAGAGCGATGCGATCGAACGTGGTGAACCATGAGAGAGCGTCCGGGGGCCGTGATTGCGACTTGCTTCAGCGTACCCGACTCTCTCAGCTCCACGGCTCACAAACGCCACGGCGTCCGGTCCCCTGCGGAGCAGAATCGGCCATTTGGATCGGTCGCAACCCGCTCGCGCCGACCGCCGGACGACAAAAAGGGGCGTCGGCGGCAACGACCAGCTCGGCCGCGGCAAACTGGGGCGTCCCCGGAGGCTTTCCCATGTCCATGTCCTGTGCCCCTCTCGCTCGCGCAACGAGTCTCGCTTGTCTCCTGGCCGGGGGCGCGGGCGTCCCGGCGCATGCAATCCAATCGGCGCCGACGCCCCCGCGCGTGCCGACAGCGCCCGTTCCGCCAGTGCGGATCATGCCGCTCGGCGATTCGATCACGCACGGCGGTCAGGGGCACGCGGGCTGGCGCTATCCGCTGTGGTTCCTGCTGAACGGGGCGGCGCCGATCGATTTCGTCGGCAGTCAGAGCACCTGTTTCCCGGCCGACACCGTCAACAACCCGAACCCGGCGTTCTATCCCGATTACTACACGACGTTCGACCGCGATCACGAGGGTCGCTGGGCGCGTCGCACCGATCAGATCGAAGCCTTGATCTACGCTGCGTGCCTGGGCTCGCGGCCGGACATCACGCTGATCCACCTCGGGACGAACGACATCGGCCAGTACGCGGCCGCGGGCATCGCAAACGCGCAGGCGAACCTGCCGTTGGTCATCAGCCACATCCGCGCCGTACGTCCGGCATCGGTGTTCCTGATCGCGAAGATCATCCCGATCGGGCCGGGCAACCGGTATTGGGTCATGGCGCAACACGTCGCGCCGCTGAACGCGATGTACGAGCAGCTCGCGCTGGCCGAGAGCACGCCGGCTTCGCCGGTCCTGACCGTCGACTTGAACACGGGCTACGACCTCGCGAACGACATGCAGGTCGACGGCCTGCACCCCGACGTGTCGGGCGAGGAGCGCATGGCCGCGGCCTGGATGCCGGCAGTGCTGGCGCAGCTCGGTGGACACCGGCCGCCCTCGCATCCCTCAGCGCAAGTGATCGATCCCGGCTTCGAGGCGCTCGTGCTGACCGACGGCCAGTCGTCCGAATGGCCGGCCGGGATCGCGTGGCATTTCGGCGCGACGCCGGGCATGTCGTTCGGGCTCTTCAACCCGCCGCGCGATTCGTACACCAACGCTCTCGGCGACGGCACGCCGATCGGTGGCGAAGGCGCCGACGCCGTCTACCTGCAGGACGACGGCAGCGGGAGCGAGTCGGCCGTCGTGTACCAGACGCTGGCGACGACGCTCGAGGCGGGCAGCACGTACACGTTGACCATCGCCGTCGGGAGACGCCTGTTCGACAATTCGTACGGTCCTACGACCTACGGCGGGTTCCGCGTCGAGCTGATGGCCGGGAACGACGTGATCGCGTCCGCGGTGGACACGATCCTGCCCACGCCCGGCACGTTCCAGGATGTGACGGTCAGCGTCGCCTCGGCCAGCGTGCCGGCGCGCCTGCTGGGCCAGGCGCTGACGGTCCGGGCTGGCATGACCGCGACGGCGGCGCTGTCGGCCACGGACTTCGACAACGTGCGACTGACGGTGCAATAGCGCGCCCGGGCCTCGGCAGGCCGGGTCTGCGGCGGTCGGGGGCGATCCAACGAGAACTCCCTGGATGGGCTGACTCTAACCGACTAGACTGGTCGATGAACTGGTCGATTCGAAGGAGGCCAGCGATGACGCGCAAGAAACGAACGGCAGCCCAGGTTGGGGCATATGACGCAAAGACCCGATTCGGCGAGCTCCTATCGGAGGTCGAGGAGCACGGGGTCTCGATCACCATCACCCGCCGTGGTGTGCCCGTCGCTCGCCTCGTTCCGGTGTCAGGAGGCACGAAGCGTGCGCCGGCGGAGGTCCTGCGAGAGTTCAACGCATTCCGCGATGCGCATCCGCTGAAGGGGATCACGACTCGGGAGCTGGTTCTGGAAGGGCGACGTCTGTGAGGGTCGTCGTCGATGCTTCCGTTGCCCTGGGCTGGGTGCTCGCGGATGAGAACACGGCTTTTCCGCAGTCGGTGCTCGAGGCGGTCCTCGCTAGAGGCGCCATCGTGCCGGCCATCTGGCCGTCAGAACTCGCCAATGGACTCCTCAGCGCTGTCCGTCGCAAGCGCATCGCTGTCGAATCCGTACCCAAGGCGCTGGCACTCCTTGAGGCGCTGCTGATCGAGATCGAAGTGCAGGGAGCCGGCCTTTCCGTGCGGCGGTTGTTCGAGACCGGCGTCAATTCGGGGTTGACCGCCTACGACGCCGCGTATCTCGATCTCTGCGTGCGCGAGGGGCTGCCCCTCGCAACGCAGGATGCGGACCTTCAGCGCGCCGCCCGCAAGGCAGGCGTCTCGATCTTCACGGCCTCAGCCAAGGCCTAGGTGGCGGTTACCGCCCCCGTCCGCGCTGGTAGCTTCCGATCGCGGCGCTCGTCCCGCGTCACGGGGTTGGCTCGAATCCCCTCCTTGCGGGAAGATGCCCGCCCCGTCGTTCGTCGCTCCCGGATCCGCGCCCTCTGGACTTCCTGCCCATGCAGCCGACTGCCGCCGCGCACACGCGCTCGCACAACCGTTCGACCCACGAGTTCCTGGACGGCGTGCGCACCCGCGTCGGGACGGTCGTCGTCGGCCAGGACATCGTCGTCGAGCGCTTGATGATCGCGCTCTTCACGGGCGGGCACATCCTGCTGCAGGGCGTGCCGGGTCTCGCGAAGACGCTGCTCGTGTCGGTGCTTTCGAAGTCGATCGACCTCTCGTTCGCGCGCATCCAGTTCACGATCGACCTCTTGCCGTCCGACATCCTGGGCTCCGAGATCCTCGATCAGCGCACGCACGAGTTCCGCGTGCGCAAGGGGCCGATCTTCACGAACCTGCTCCTGGCCGACGAGATCAACCGCGCCGCGCCCAAGGTGCAGGGCGCGCTGCTCGAGGCGATGCAGGAGCGCAAGGTCACGATCGGCAACGAGACGTTCCGCTTGCCGGCGCCGTTCCTGGTGATCGCGACGCAGAACCCGGTCGAGCAGGCCGGCACGTTCGAGCTGCCCGAGGCGCAGCTCGACCGCTTCATGCTCGTGCACCGGTTGCAGTACCCGACGCCCGACGAGGAGCGCGAGATCCTCGTGCGCAACGCCGCGCTGGGCGTCCGGCGTCAGGACAAGGGCGCGATCGTGCAGACCGAGTTCGACGTGCTCGACCAGTCGCCGGTCGGCACGCCGGACGACCTGGTGACGGCGATGGAAGCCGTGAACCAGGTCCACGTCAGCGAGACGTTCGTGGAGCACGTCGTCGACCTCGTCAACCGCTCGCGCCGCCACCCGGCGGTCGAGCTGGGCTGCTCGCCGCGCGCCGGCATCGCGCTGGTCAAGGCTTCGCGCGCGCGCGCGCTGATCCACGGGCGCGACTACGCGATCCCGGACGATCTGTTCGCGCTGGCCGAGGACGTGATGCTGCACCGCATGCGCCTGAAGTACGAGGCGATCGCGGAGGGCATCCACGGCCGCATGGTGCTGAACGAGATGCTGCGCACGCTGGGCGCCCCGGACGCGGGATGAGAGCCCGTGGAAAAATCGAGCGTACGGGCTCTCTCGTCCTGGTGGCGCCGCGCGGGACCGCGCGCGGCCCGCAGAGGCTTCGGAAACTCCGAAGCCTCTGAGATCCACGTGGACCCGATGCAGGGCTGGATCGAGGACTTCGCCACCCTCGACGCGCGCCAGTTCACCGTCGCGGTGCGCAAGCTGGCCGACGGGCTCGCGTACGGCATCGACAAGTCGCCGTTCGTCGGCTCGGGCGTCGAGTTCGTGCAGTCGCGCCCCTACCAGGACGGGGATTCCGTGCGCGCGATCGACTGGCGCGTGACGGCGCGCACGGGCAAGTACCACATCAAGGAGTACGAAGCGCCCAAGACGCTGCCGTCCTGGTTCCTGATCGACACGTCGGCCTCGATGACGATCGCATCGACGCGGCGCAGCAAGTACGAGACGGCGCTGTTCGTCGCTGGCGGGCTGGCGCTGGCGTGCCTCGACCGCGTCAGCCCGGTCGGCGTCGTCGGCGTCGGCGATCGCGCGCTGCGCCACAAGCCGAGCCTCTCGCGCGCCAAGGTGCTGCAGTGGATCCTCGAGCTGCGCCGCTTCCGCTACGACGAGGGCACGCAGCTCGGCGCGCGCGTCAGCGAGCTGGCGCCGACGCTGCCGGACCGCTCGCTCGTCGTCGCGCTGTCCGACCTGCACGACGAGGAGGCGCTGGGTGCGCTGAAACGCCTGGCCGCGCGTCACGACGTCGTCGTGCTGCAGTTCGTCGACCCGGCCGAGGGCGGGCTCTCCGGCGCGGGCTTCTTCCGCGCGCGCGAGGCCGAAACCGGCCGCGAGTTCGTCACGCGCGGCAAGTCGACGTGGCTCGACCCGGAACGCGCCGCGCGCGAGCTGCCGCGCGCCGGCATCGACCACCTCGTGATCCGCACGGACCGGCCGTATGCGCACGCGCTGCGGCAGATGTTTCGCGGGCGCGGCTTCATTGGACGGGGGACGCGGTGAAGCTCCCGCCTACGAGCCCCGCGCTGATCGTGATCCTCCCCGTGTTCATCGGCATCTTGCATCTCTATGCGACTGCCTTCTTTGCCATCGGCGATCGCCTCCTGAACTCCGATTCGGATCGTGGAATCCTCGACAGGTCGGATTCGTTCCTGGCCCTGGGGAGTCGCGTGTTTCTCACTCCGCTCGGAGAGTACGTTCCAACGGATGAGTTCGGTCTGCCGCTGAACCCCCGTGTCGTCCCGCTGAACAGCCTCCTGGTGGGAGCCACGCTCACAACTGTGCTGGTTTGGATTCGGGCTCGTCGCGCGCGCGAAGCAGTGGCCAAGACCGGCGCGCTGGCGCTCGTCGCCGTGCTCATGTCTGCGCCCGCCTTCGCAATTCAAGACACCAGAGAGTCGACCGTCGGCATCCCCGCGCGGATCACGGACTTCGTCCTGCCCGGATCCGAGATCGAGGTCGTGCCGCAGACCGCCAAGAGCGCCGTCGTGCTGCGCATCACGCGCGTCGCGCCGCACGGCACGGAATTTCGCTACGACATCGAGTGGACCGGCCTCGATCCCGGTGAGCACGACCTGCGCGAGTTCCTGCGGCGCAAGGACGGCACGGACGCGTCGAGCCTGCCGGCCGTGCCTGTAACCGTGCGCAGCGTGCTGCCGCCGGGCCAGGTGGTGCCGCACCACCCGCCCGCGGGCGACGTGCCTGGTTTCGGCGGGTACCGCGTGTGGTGGATCGTGGGCGGCATCGCCTGGACGATCGGCCTCGCCTGGATCCTGCTCGGCTTCCGTCGTCAGCGGCAACGCGACGCCGCGGTCGTGACGCCGCCGCGCACGCTGGCCGAGCGGTTGCGGCCGCTCGTCGAGCGCGCGCTCGACGGCCGGCTCTCGCGCACGGAGCGCGCGCAGCTCGAGCTGGGCCTCGTCGCGTACTGGCGCCGGAAGCTCGGGCTCGACGAGCACCAGCCGGCCGAAGCGCACGAGATCCTGCGCGGGCACGCAGCGGCCGGGCCGCTCCTCAACCAGCTCGACGCGTGGCTGCACAAGCCCGGCGTGCGTCAGGACGTCGACGTCGCGGCGCTGCTCGCTCCGTACAAGGACCTGCCGCCAGACGCGATCGACGTCCCCGACCTCGTGGCGCGCAGGGCCTGAACCATGGACGTCCTGGCCCACTTCCGCACGCCGTCGGCGCTGTTCCTGCTGGTGATCCCGGCGGCGCTGCTCGCGTGGGTCTGGACGCGCAAGGGCGCGGCCGTCGCGCTGCCGTTCGACCACGGAACCGTGATCCGGCGCAGGTGGACGACGTTCTTCCTGCGCTGCGCCGAGACGCTGCCCCCTCTCGTGATGGC
>Ga0163150_10002751_pt1 | contig 26198 bp, 29 predicted proteins | sample OliLakLV19P2IB_FD_148628 | JGI IMG/M metagenome (GOLD analysis project Ga0163150, IMG submission 148628) | Freshwater microbial mat bacterial communities from Lake Vanda, McMurdo Dry Valleys, Antarctica - Oligotrophic Lake LV.19.P2.IB | ecosystem: Environmental > Aquatic > Freshwater > Lake >...
CACTAATTATCACAATAATCACTTGACAAAATGTACAGTTAAGTGTATATTTAAATGTACATGATCTATATTACTACAACTGAATTAAGAACAAAATCTTCGGAGCTTGTTAAAAACTTACAAAATGGAGCAAAAATTTCACTTATACACCGCTCTAAAGTAATTGGAGTTATACAGCCGGTTGAAGAAGAGTTAAAGCTTGTTGATGGAGCTACATTTCAGAAAGCGGTAAAAGCTCTTCAAAAATTAAAACCAAAGAAGCTTATTCCTGTTGAGAAGAGGGATGAAGTGTATAGAAAGCACTTAGAAGAAAAATATGGCAAAAATCTTTCTGGACGCTAATTTTTTTATTGATATTGTTGAAGAAAGACAACAAATTCGCTTTCAAGATTTCAAAGAGGATATAATTTTTATCTCACCACTTTCTGTCCATATAGTGTCTTACCTCTATAAATATCGTATGCCTAAAACACAACTCAAAGATTTTATTCCTGCTATTAAGTTAGTTCCTTTTGATACTGTAATTACAGTAAAAGCAATAGATGGCCCCACTACTGACTTTGAAGATAATGTCCAGCTTCATAGTGCGGCACAATCAGCGTGTGATATTTTCTTGACGCGTGATAAAAAACTTCTTGAAATGCGCTTTTTTGGAAAAGTAAAAATTGAGGATACGATTACTCATAGATAATATAAGTGGTTTTGGCTCCTAAAATTTCGCAGTATTCTTTGAGTAATAACCAGTTATACTCTTTCAGAATTATTTTCAAGCCACTTTGCAATTTTTTCGATATTTAGATTTTCAGTATCGACACTCACTGCAAACTCGACTTCTTGATCATGAGTATTTATAAGCCTGATGCCATTCATTTTGAGGAAAATACCAGTTGAAGAAAGTGCTGTTCTTTTATTTCCATCGACAAAAGGATGATTTTTATGAAGCGACTGTAAAAGTGCTGCTCCCTTATCAAAGATTGTTGGATAGAGGTCTTCTCCTCCGTAACTTGCTTCGCGTCTTGCGACTGCTGTTTCTAAAAGTCCTTGGTCTCTTAATCCGAAAGAGCCACCAAAACGTTTTATGACTTGATCGTGAATAAGAAGAATTTGTTGGGAGTTGAGATATTTCACCGTTTTGCAAGAGCTTCTAATACATCTTTGTGCTCGGTAATAAACTCATCAACCATCTGTGCAAATTTCGTATCTACTCCATAATCTTTTGTTGCAGAAGGAAGAGTAATAGTGATTTTATCAGCTTTTCGCACGAGTTTTACTTTATCTCCGCTTTGTAAGCCGTCTCGCAATGGTTGAGGAATGGTAATACCGATAGAATTTCCAATAGTAATAACTTTTTGTTCCATAGTTGTATGCGTGCTCTGAACACTTCGAAGTACTCAGTATAAATATTTCCAAGGGTCATTCTGATTTATCCAGAATCAATATTATAACCATGTTATAACAAGCATAGTAGTTTGTCAAGATGGAATTATTTAGATTTATTGACGAATTTGTGCAAAATTTGTTGTTCACCAATGTCATTCTGAGTATCTGATACTTCAAGTTCAAGAGCCATAAATACATTCTAGATTGAATCTGAGGTGCTTTGCAAGCTAAATATATCGATTAAAGATTATACTAGCATTAAGGGGCGGTTTTGTGCGGATACGTAGGTGTTGTACTACTGGTTAGTAATCGTCTCAAGAACTAATTTTACGCTTTCTACTTGGTTGTGGGAATAGGTGTTGATGACGAGGTCGTAGTAGTCTTTATTCCAGTACACCCAGTTCTCATCATTGTCAGCGTAGAGTCTTCTGAATTTTGTGAGGTGTTGTTTTTCTCGCTCGCCTACTTCGTGTTTGGCATCATCAATTGAGACATTATCGCGGTTGACGAGTCTATCAATTCTAATATCTTTTTTGTCATTGCCTTCTTCATCCTCACACACGACAAGTATTTTAAAAACTCCCTCAAGCCCTTGTGCATCATATCCTGCGAGATGACTTTGGATGACATTGTGCTCTTCTTCACGGAGCATTTTTTTGACGCGTTCTTCATATTCAAGATCAAAGTGATCTGGTCTGTCATTTGACTGGGTAATAGACATTCCAAGCTCAGCATTGATTTTACGGAATAATTTTCCTCCGTCAAGCATTGTCCACTCAAGTTCTTCTGCTACTTTTTTGGCGAGGGTTGTAGCACCGGAGCCAATGCGGCCTGATACTGTAATATTTCGAATGTCAGAACGTATTTTCATAGTTGTTTAGGTTTTTTATATATCTTTTGTCATCCTCGACTAGATCGAGGATCCATAATATAGATTCCCGCCTTCCCTTCGACGTACTCAGGGCACGGCGCGGGAATGACAGTTAAGTTTAGAGGCCTTTGGCATTTGCTTGTGCCGATCCACCGATAACGAGGGATTCTTCAACGAGTCTATTTGCGTACCCAAATTCGTTATCGTACCACGCAATTACCTTCACCATATTTCCTCCTACAACTTGTGTCAATTCAAGATCAACGATTGATGAGTGTGGGTCTCCAACAATGTCTGATGATACCAAAGGATCATGGGAAACTGCAAGGATATTATGGAAGCGCTCAGTCTTTGATGCCTCAGTCAATGCGGTATTGATCTCCTCAACTGTTACCTCACGCTTGACCACAAAAGTAAAATCAGACAAAGATCCAACTGGTACAGGTACACGGATGGCAAGTCCATCAAAAATTCCTTTGAGTGAAGGAATTGCAAGCGCAGCAGCTTTGGTTGCTCCGGTTGAGGTAGGGATGATATTCAGTCCTGCTGCACGGGCTCGGCGATAGTCTTTGTGGCCTCCGTCATGTAGCCGTTGGTCTGAGGTATATCCATGAATTGTAGTCATCATTGCCTTTTCAATGCCAAATTGTTCATCAATAACTGAGGCAACGGGTGCGATGCAGTTGGTTGTGCAGGATGCATTGGAAACAATTGTGTCTTGAGTTCTTTGGCCGTGAGCAAGATTTACTCCTAATACATACGTGAGTTTTTGTGTGTCGCCTTTGAATGGAGAGGACAGAAGGACCGATTTTGCACCTGCATCTAAATGTAGCTTGAGTTTTTCTTCTTTTTCAAAAGCGCCAGTTGATTCAATAACAACATCAACATCAAGCGCACGCCACGGAAGATTTAATGGATCTTTTTCCGAGAATATAGGTATTTCCCGGTGATCAATGCACAAGTGTCCTAAAAATTTTGCAGGAGTTTCAAATCCGAGTGGTTTTTCTTCAGGTGTTTTGACCGTAAAGGTATGGTTGGCGAGCTTGCCATACACAGTGTCATATTGCAGCAGGTACATCCAGCCCTTCAAATCTGTGCTTGATCCTGCATTGATAGCAACGAGTTGAATGTCATTGTCAAATCGTTCCAACATGACACGATGTCCTACTCGCCCGATTCTTCCATACCCATTAATTGCAACTCGTACCATACATTTAGAATACCGTGGTTGCCATGAAAATTCAATAGGAAGAGTTTTAGCGTGCAGAGTTTTTGTATTTGTCATTGCGAGGAGTGAGGAAAAGTACGCCTGCCCCGAGCATTTTGGCGGAGACGTGGCAATCCCGTTCGAGATTCCTTTGTCACGTGCACATTCCTCGCAATGACAAGTTTTGTTCTATACAATAAAATGTAATGTAATGAAAGAAAAAGAAGTTAAAAAAATTGTTAAAACTGCGTCTCATCCTCTCTTAATTATTGAAGGAATTCTAGGAGTTTTAGGTAGTATTGGCTCGATGCTTCTTTTCCTTTTTATTGTCCAGCAAACCTTACGTTCCCAATTTCTGGAATTTGACGGTATAGTAGCCTTGGCGATTACCAGTTTCAGAACAGCTGAACTTACAAAAATTATGATGGTCATAACTGCGCTCGGGAATGAGTTTATTGTGGTGGCTTCTGCGATTTTTGTCATTGGTGCTGCTATAAAAAAGCATATTCATGAAGCAATACTGTATGGCTATATCGTGGCAACAGGCGCGTTACTCAATCTATTGCTAAAAGCCCTTATTGACCGGCCAAGGCCTGAGCATGCATTACTCCAAGAGACGTTTTCAAGTCTTCCATCAGGTCACGCCATGAATTCATTTGTATTTTATACAACACTTGCATACTTTACCTATCACTTTACTCATAGTAAACGCCTGAGCGTTTTTGTATCTATCGGATGTTTGAGTATGATTATTCTTGTTGGATTAAGTAGGATTTATCTCGGTGTCCACTATCCAACCGATATTCTTGCAGGATATATTGCGGGTTTTTGGTGGTTTTGCACCTCTCTTCTTATGCATAAAACGCTTGTCTATCTCAGAAGTTCTCGTTTAAAAGGGCACAAAGCTTGAGATCAAGAGGTCAATTTGATATGATACCCAAACGATGCCAGAAAAACTTATAAAAAATAACAAGAAAAAAGGAGTGAGAAAACACGGCTTTCTCAAGAGAAGTCAGACAAGATCAGGTAAGAATGTTTTGAAACGCCAAAAAAATAAGGGCAGAACATCACGCTAAATGTTAACACGAGATAAAAGGTATTCCTTTAAAAAAGGCATCCCTCGAAAAGTCTTACAGTCTTCTCTTTTTCTTTTAAGATATCAGAAAAACAATGTTGAAGCGTTTCGTGCATCAGTTGTTGTCAGCAAGAAAGTTTCAAAAAAGGCAGTTGTCAGAAATCGTGTCAAGCGGGTATTTATTGAGGCCCTTTTGAAAGCAGTAGGAAGCACTGCAACGTCTTTTGATTTGGTTTTTTTCTTAAGACCTGTGATAATAGAAAAAGATCACGAAGCAGTCTATAATGAACTAGTACATATATTTAAAAAATTATAATTATGCCACAACCATTGCAAGATTTTTTTAATGTTTTATTTATCTACCCGATAACCAATGTTCTGATTGCATGTTATCAACTCCTTGCACAGCTTGGTATTCCATACGCATTAGGTTTTGCCATTATTCTTCTCACCATTATTATTCGACTGCTCGTCTATCCACTCGCCTCAGCGCAAATAAAGTCAACCAAGGAAATGCAGGCAATGTCTCCTAAGATCGCGGCACTTCGCGAAAAGTACAAAAATGATAAAAAGCGCCAGCAAGAAGAGATGATGAAGCTCTACAAAGAGCACAATATGAATCCTGCTGCCGGATGTCTTCCGATTTTGATTCAAATCCCCATTTTTATTAGTCTCTACAATGTCTTAACAACGATTGTTGCAGTAAATACTCCTGCTGCACTTAATAAGATTAACGGTATCTTGTACTCAGATCAACTGCGAATTGCAAAGCTCTGGGACCCAACATTTTTTGGAATTCCACTTTCAGCAACTCCTTCAAGTCTCTGGTCTACAATGCCAATTATCACAATTCTTATTCCACTTATAACTGTGGTTCTGCAATTTATTCTGTCAAAAATGATGGTGCCTGCAAATCAGCCCGCAACACCTGCTAAAAAAGATGATTTCCAGGCTGCGTTCCAAACCCAATCTCTCTATATATTTCCTTTATTTATAGGGTTCTTCTCATTTTCTCTACCTGTGGGTTTGTCACTTTACTGGAATACGTTTTCCATCTTTGGTATACTACAGCAGTATTTGCTTGCTGGCTGGGGAGGACTTGTTGTTGACGGAAAATTATCATTATGGAAAAAGATTTAATATCACTCATACAAAAAGAAACAGAGAGCTTACTTGAAAAAGTAGGTATCACAACTAATGTAACAATTACAGAAGATGAAGATGGTTACAAAGTTGGGATTGATACAGAAGAAAATGCACTTCTTATCGGAAAACACGGAAATACCCTTTCATCCTTAGAGCTTATTTTGTCACTTATTGCTGCTAAAAAAACTGGTGAATACAAAAGAGTGTTACTTGAAGTTGGAGACTATCGAGCAGAACGTGAGCAGTACTTAAAAGAGTTAGCCACTCGCATGAAAGAAGAAGTTGCTTCATCTGGATACGAGAAAATTATTCGTGGCCTCAAAGCATGGGAGCGCCGACTTATTCATCTTATGCTTCAAGAAGAAGAGCTCGTCACAACTGAGTCTCGCGGTGAAGGACGTGACCGTGTTCTTGTTATACTAAAGAAGTGATCGAAAAGCTTGAACGTATTCTTCTGACTTCAATTTTTCTTTTTATTCCTATTCAGACTGGGCTTCATTTTTGGCCTGATTTTTCAAAAATTTCGGGAATCCGCGTTGATTATTTGTCCCCCACACTCTATTTTACAGATATTCTCATAGTGCTTCTAATCATAGTAGCGCTTTTAAGACTCTATTCGATGCGTTTTTCACTTTTCACATGGGTTCGTGGTCACATATATCAATCGAGTGTTCTTGGACTGCTCTTTCTTTTGCTTCTCACAACGACATATTTTGCTCAGTCCGTGGGTGCAGCGTTTTTTGGATCGTTGAAATATCTTGAGTTTCTTGCACTTGGATACATTATTTCGCGTACGTTTACAAAGCGTACTATACCTCACGTGTATGTGAGTTTTGCGGTGGGCACGCTCTTTGTTTCAGTAATCGCATTTTTTCAATTTATAGAGCAATCATCTCTTGGTGGAATTCTGTACTTTGCAGGTGAGCGGAATTTTATAGCCTCAACGCCTGGAATTGCACTTTTTACCATGCAGGACTATAGTCTTTTGCGACCGTATGCGACCTTTGCGCATCCCAATATACTGGCATTTTATCTCTTTATGGCAACAACATTTCTTTTGTTGTATGTGCGTACACAACGCTTCTCAAAGTATCAGATCTTTCTATATGGAGTAACAACCATTGGACTTATTACTCTTCTCATAACGTTTTCTCGAGCTATTATTGTTTTTCTTCTCATATTTCTGGGGTATTATATATGGTCAAATCGTTCAAAAACTTTTCAAATCTCGGCAGTGGTTTGTATAGTACTAATCTTGGGAATATATATAAGTATTTTTTCATCAAGATTTTTAACAGAAGCACTCCTTCGTGATAGTTTTACTCGGCTTGACTTATTAGATATAGGCTGGAAAATATTTCAGAGTAACTGGCTTTTTGGAATTGGTGCAAAGAATTTTTTTGTAGAATCTACTCGCTATTTTCATGCGTTTAGCCCAATCTTTTTGCAACCAGTTCACAATGGCTATGCGGTGGTGCTTCTCGAACTTGGTATTGCGGCAGGAGTTGTTATGCTCATTTTCATACAAAAAAGTCTTAAAAATATGATAAAAATTATACAAAAAACGAAAGATCAGTCGGAAAAAGCATGGAGAATGTCTGTTTTGTGGGTATTTATAGGAATTCTTTTGATATCTTTAACTGATCATTTTTTTGTAACTCTACAACAAGGAATGATGATGGTCTCGATTATTGCAGGACTTTCTTGGATGAGGAAATAGTTTTTTAAGGTTTTGGTGGTTCTGGTCGAGGGCACGTAAGGCAGTACCTATCTCCTGTCGGGTCAGTTACAATAATTTCATCTTTCTCCTCTATATTGTCAACTTGTCCTGCTTTTGCAAGATCTCCTGTTGCTTTATCAATAAAGACTTTTTGTCGACCCGGCTCGACAGTCTTGGGCTCAGTTCCTTTTTCAAAGTACTCAAATCGCGTTGGGCAACGATTCGCGTCTCCTTCAGGCAAAGGAAGAAGCCCAGAAGTTGAACAAATCGTCATTCCAATAACATTTGCAGGCTTTGTAGGCCATTTTGGAGGTGTCTTTTTTACGAGGAACGTCATAATATCATGCCAAATAGGTGCTGCTCCCGTAACACCTGACACAACGCCTTGCATGGGCGTATTGTCGTTATTTCCAACCCATACCGCGACCACATAGTCTGAGGTATAACCAATTGTCCAGTTGTCACGGAAATCGTTGGTTGTTCCAGTTTTTACAGAGACTGGTAAATTATTGCCAATACGAAGTGGTGAATTAGTGCCAAAAGCAAGCGAGCGAGCATTATTATCTAAAAGCATATGAGACATAATATAGGAAGCTCCTGGAGAAAGAACTTTTTTACCAAAAATTGGACTTTTAGGAGCTTTATACTCTTCAAGCACATCCCCATTTTCTTTTGTTACTTTGAGAATTGGATGTAAGTCTATACGATATCCTCCATTTGCAAAAACTCCAAAAGCCTCTGCCATATCAGTCATCTTCACCTCTCCTCCACCAAGCGTGAGCGAGAGTCCATACCGTTCAGGTTCATCAAACGTATCAATTCCCATTGCAGATGCTGAAGCAATCATGTCTTCGATCCCATTGAGTTTGAGCATTTTAACAGCGGGAATATTGAGTGAGCTACCAAGAGACATTCTCATCTGTACGACTCCATGAAATTTCCCATCATAATTTCTAGGGCAGTAATCAGGTCCTCCAGTATTTTTAAAGCAGATTTTGGTATCTACAAATGGCGTTGCGGCTGTATATCCCTTTGCCAGTCCTACCGCATAATTGAGTGGTTTTATTGATGATCCAGGTTGTCTATCACGAATCGTTACATTTTCATTGCCATCGTTTTCAAGGTCAAAATAATCATGTGACCCAACCATTGCTAAAATCTCCCCTGTTCCAGGATTTGTTATAAGCGATGCTCCATTTGTAACTTTTGACTTGGAAAGCTTTGCGACTTCTGAAGCAACTGCTACTTGGGCAAAATCTTGAAGCGACAAGTCAAGAGAAGTTTTTACCTCCAAACCACCCTGCTCGACCTCTCGTTGTCCATATTTTTTCACCAAAAGATCTTTTACATAAAAAACAAAGTGAGGCGCTTGAATTTTGTCTGCAATTTTTGAGAACTCAAGTTTTTGGTTGTATGCCTCAAGTTCTTCTTTTTCGGTTATGTATCCGTCTCGCTTCATAGCTTTCAAAACCGCACGTTGGCGACGTTTTCCAAGTTCTGGTTTTGAGCCAAATGGGGAGTAAATACTTGGTGCTTCAGGCATTCCAGCCAAAAATGAGCTTTCTGCGAGATTGAGATCTCTCACGCTTTTGCCAAAGTATACTTGGCTTGCAGCCTCAACACCCCACGCAGTTCCCCCGTATGGAATATAGTTAAGATACATCTCAAGAATACGATCTTTACTGTAAAGCCCCTCAACGACAAAAGCAAGTACAAGCTCTCGTGCTTTTCTCGTGAGTGTACGCTCTGATGTTAAGATCGAATTTTTGACGAGTTGTTGGGTAATTGTTGAACCACCTTGTACTTCGCCTTTGAAGAGCGTGTAATAAAACGCGCGTGAAAGCCCGCGAGGATCAATACCTCCATGTTTGTAAAAGTCTTTGTCCTCAATCGCAATGGTTGCTTGCCGAAGATGTTGGGGTATTTTATCAACCGGCGTGAACGTTTGATTTTTTAAGGCATAAATTGTATAGAGGAGCTTGCCGTTTCTATCATACAATTTTGTTGACTGAGGAAAGTCTTGCTTGCCTATTTTGGCGGTTGTTGGAAAATCCTTAATGACAAAGAAGTATGCAAAAACTGCAAAAATTATAAAAAGAATAAAAAATACAAGTCGTTTTAAAGGCAGTTTTCTGACCTTTTTAAAAATAAGTGGTTTTGAGTGATGCTTTTGATGTGTAACAGGATGATCAGATTGGTCGTGGACTTTTTGCATACTTATTATGGAGACGTAGTTTTTTTGGCCGTGTTTGATTTGATGTACTAAATAGTATATCATAAATAACTTTTATGGGAAATTTGATGCTCTCACTTCCAGTGATATTTTTTTCATCCTTTGCTTTTGATCTGCTTTTTTTTCTTGTGCTTGTTTTGTATGTCTATGATGAGGCGCGAATGGGTCTTGTTGTCTCAAGTCTTAACTTTTTCTCGATTGTAACAGGATATATTTTTGCGGTGCTTTTCTACGCTACTCTTTCGAGTTCGCTTTCAAAACAATTCAGCCTATCTTCAGGATACAGTGATGTTTTAGCTTTTTTACTTGTAGCCTTTTTTGTAAGTTTTTTATTGCGATTGGGATTGTTGTATTTGCAACGGCTTTATAAAGATCTTGCAATGAGTACGCGGGTAAGTTTTGTGGGTGGAGGGATAAGCGGGCTTGTAGCATTTTTCTTTTTATCAGTTATTATAGTAAATCTTTGTCTTTTGTTACCGTTTTCTGAACCATTCAAAAAAATGATTTTTACTTCTTACTCAGGAAAATTTCTACTGTCCTACTCTTCTATCGTTGAACAGGATATCAAAACTATATTTGGCCAAGCAATACGGGATTCACTTCATTTTATGACCGTTAAGCCACAAGCAGATGAATTTATTTCTCTCAAATTTAAAACAACGAGTAGAACGGTTGACCAGGCTTCTGAGCGCGTAATGATAGCGCTTCTTAATCAAGAACGCAGTATGCAAAAATTAAAACCGTTAACGTCTGATAAGAATTTGACACTCGCATCACGTTCGCATGCCTTAGATATGGCAAAAAGAAGTTATTTTTCTCACTATACCCCTGAGAAGTTGTCTCCGTTTGATCGATTACAAAAGCGTCACATTCAGTATCTCTTTGCTGGCGAAAATCTTGCACTCGCACCAACAGTTGAGATTGCAATGCAGGGGCTTATGCGAAGTCCTGGACACAGAGCCAATATACTCTCTCCTAGCTTCTCTCGTGTTGGTATAGGGGTTGTTGATATGGGGCTCTATGGCAAGATGTATGTGCAGACATTTTCAGACTGATTCTTTACTCAGTTATTAGTCTTCTATATAATCATCCTATGAAAGTAAATCTTCACGAAGACTATCTCCGAAGTATTGTATTTGGACTTCAGGATGCGCTTGTTTCAACGACCGGTGTTATTGCGGGTGTCAGTATTGGAACAGCTGATAAACAGCTTGTTATTCTGGCTGGGATTGTGACCATTATGGTTGAGGCTTTGTCTATGGGTGCTGGGCAATACATGAGCGAAAAAGCAGTTCATGAGCTTGATAAATCAGGAAAGCATACAGATAGTGTTTATACTGGTGGAATTCTTATGGCAGGCTCATACTTTTTGGGAGGGCTTGTTCCGCTCACGCCGATTGTCTTGCTGTCATTACCTGTATCATCATACGTTAGTATAAGCGCTGCACTTGTTGGGCTTTTTTTGGTTGGGTTTATTAAAGCTAAGCTTGTTCAAGTACCGGCTGTTCGAAGTGGTGTGGAGATGTTAGTGTTGGGTGGTATAACAACTGCAATTGGCCTTTTTATTGGAAATATCTTTAGAATATAGTTACTGAACGTTCAGCTCATATACTCTATCTTTTGTAATAACCTCATTTCGATTTGCGCTCGCGCCTGATATGTTCCATGAATCTCTATTGACTTTCATATTGTCTGGATAATGAATAGTTAAGGCAAAAGGATAGGCAAGTGTTCCGGGTTGCTTTATATACCACAGATTGTATGCTTCTTTATTCCAAGGAGTATTTCTGGTGTAACGAATGGTAATAGTTTGAGTAGTATTCTGAGGTACTAAAACTCGGAACCCATGCGTTTTTTTGTCGTCTATTATTTGTGTGTCGACTTCAAGCCCCGCGGGAGCCTTGAAGGTTTTTTTCTCATACTCAACAAAGCTGGTAACCGCAGGTACTATACTCTGCTCTTGCTCATCAATTGTAATAGTGGTGAGACTGCTATCGGCTGGGGTGAGAAGCCTGATATATGCGCCATAAACAACTGAGTTTGGTGAGGTGTTAATAAGATGTATAGTGGTCTGCTCTTCTATTGATTTTTTATCCAGATAGACATCATGCTCAATAAGTCGTTGAATATGTGCATTTGCTTTGTTGACACCTATATTTGCTTCATTTATTCCCACTGTGTCGTAGAGCGTATTTTTTTCTTTTTCTCGCATATCACGAAGTGAGCCAGACACTCCAACTGCGGTAAATGCTTTTTGAATTGTTGGGTCTTCAAAGGCAGCCAATATATGTTTTTCTGCAATAAGCTGTGGTACGAGTGAGGCGGTTGTTTGAGCAAGAGATTTTTCTTCGGTGAGCTTTAGAAAAAGTTGATTGTAGAGTGCGACCAAGACATCTTTTTTTTGGGAAGAGCCGGGGAAAAAGTTGGTTTCGATTGTGCTTTGTAAAAATTCAAATGCTTGTTGCGCAGTTATGGTTTTATTGTATTCTGGAAGATTGATGGGACCTGTTGCCTCAATCACTCGTCGAACCGCTTCAAAATCAAGTCCTACTACCCCATCAACTTTTTTTCCGGTTGATAGTGTATAAAGTTGGGCGGCCAAACTAGCACTTTCCTCAAAGTCTAGAGAAAATGAGCTATCTCTTAAGTATAAGTGAGGTTGCAAAAATCGTCGTACGATAAAGTGAGGCTCAACATGTGCCTTCAGTTGTCCATCTATGTCATACACATCCTGAATTTCTAGGTTATCAACAGTACCGTTTTCAACGGAGGCAATACCAATTGAACCAATAAATCCCCCTGAAGGCCTGAGCTCACCCGTGTTTTGAAAAAGAAGTAGATAGGTCTTTTTTTTATCATATCCTGCAACGGTTGGCAAAATTGACTGAATGGAGAGATAATTGAGTGAATCTTGTATGTCGCTTTCTTTGAATATATTCTGAACAACTGAATTGTCAATTCGCTGCTGTTGAAGGAAAAAGTATGCACCTAATACGTGTGCTTGAAGTGACAAAAGTTCCTCTTCAGTCTCTGGGATTTTTTGTTGAGCTACAAGTTGTGTAATTGGCCGTGAGGTTAGAAGTGAGGTATGAGCGTATGTCAAAAGGGTATGACGGTCATTCAAAAAGGTATTGTTGATAGACTTTGTAAGTGTTGTCAGTTGTGGCTCTATAAATTGATAGGTATATGAAAATGATTGGGCTTTCTCAAGTGTCTGGGTATAATCTTTCGCACGATATGCTTTTTGAACATCTTGTGCCTGCCACGCAAGAATCCCTACTATTACCGCGTGGTAGAGTATAATTCCCGTTATAACTGACGCAAGAAATGACCACGCAGAGGGTGGAGGGGTTATTTTTTTTGGTAAAAAGCGAAAGATCCGTTTTGGTTTTTCGCGCTGTTCTTGTCTTTCGCAATGCTTTTGCATTGTCTGTATGCTTTTCTCAAAGCGTGTTGCGTCGAGAATTATATAGACTGGCTTTGTATGAAAGACAGTCTCAAGGAAGTGATCAATCTCGTTATGGGTATTTGGATTTTCACCAGGTTTTTTCTCGATATTCTCAATTGACTTCATGTGAAGTTCTGGCTCAACCCGTCTGAGAAAATTTACAACCGCAATAAATGTTTGAGGATTTTCATAATAGAGATACTGAACAGCCGAGATTTTACGTGCACGAAAAAGTGTGTGTTGAATGGCTTCAAGTGCGTCAGGAAGAAAGATAGGGAAGAGTACTTCAAGGCTGTTTTCACTCATGACAACCAGACGCCTTATCAAAGCATTTTGTATAATTTTCGAAAATTTTGAATAATTTTCGGAAATCGTTTGACCATAGAGATCCCCCAAAAGAAGTAAGATGACATTGTCATACTGCTTGAGTAGGCGGATTATTGTTTGATGAATCACAAGCTCGCGAACAGAGATAATAACGACCGTTTTTGCATGGTCGTTTTTGAGCTTTTCCAAGACATTCAGCATTGCTTGTTGCGAAACAGCACTATCCAAAAAGATGACCGCAAAGGAAAAAACTTCTTTCACATGCTCAATGAGTCCGAGTCGGGCAAGTGGAAGATGCTGAGTAATTGGCAGGGACATAAGCTTTTGGACATTTGAAGACAAGACAATATCAACTGAAGGTGCGAGTGTTGATATAAGCGGAGGTAGAAGCGGGTTTACATTTCCATAGAGAAGAAAGAGCGGTTTCTTTTTATCGAGAGCTTCAATACGCAGGTGAGATGACATATATCCTTCATTGTAAAAGAAGTGACTCAGTATGTCTAGGCAAGGGCATGCGTATCAAGCGCCTCATTTACAAGCCGATCAGCTTCTTTATTATTTTCTCGTCTAACATGAGTATAGGTAGTCGGGCAGGGTAGCGCTCTGGTAATACCCTCAATTTTTTTTGCGAGCGAGTAGAGTGTTGGGTTTTTTATTTTGTAGATTCCTGAAAGCTGCATGACTGCAAGCTGTGAATCCATAAAAAAAGAAAGTTCTTGTAAGTCATTTCCACTATTTTCCACAACCCACTCAAGCGCAGAAAGAATACCCATGTACTCTGCAACATTATTTGTCGCAATCCCAAGTCGTTTTCCTTGTTCAAAAATAACGGTATTTTCATGATCATAGACGATAAAGCCATATGCTGCTTGTCCAGGGTTTCCACGGGATCCCCCATCGGTGTATATGATATAGGATGATTTTATTTTCGCACTCTTTTTCATATTTTTCGTACCTTCAATCACTAAGAGGGCTTAATAGTAACATAAATTGAATATCTTTTCTATTGAAAAAACTCTCATGCATATAATTACAAGGATGCAATTTTTCAAGCTTTTTAAAAGAGTAGAGTATAGGTATTTTGTGAAACGTGACAAAAAAGCGTTTATTCCAAGTGCTCGCGTTTTGCGTGAACAAATAAAAGCCATTGTTCAATAAATCCAAAAACTGCTTTAAAAGGAGTTTCAATAATTGTGTCGAGTATAAATAAAAAGATATTAACTTGAGAAATTTTTCCGGCAAAATAACTTCCAACTTGTGCAACCGGCAAAAAGAAAAAGTCCATAAGTGCCGACAAAAAGCTTGGCCTTTGTGCAACAGTATACGATCGTGCAGTTCTATTAATGCGAAGTGAGAGGAAAGACACAATTGCCAGAAAGAATATAAAGACTGCTTGACTTACAAGATTAAATTGCAAAGTCGTCAGTAAAAATACAATAAATCCAAAGCTGAGTATAAATGAACCGAGCCACAAAAGGGTAAAAATTGCGGTTAGGAACGGGCGAGGCTTTTCAGGTATGATTGAAAGTCTCAGTGTGTTGCCAATCTCGGGATTTTTATCAAAGAGGAGTTCTAGAAGAAGTACGTATATACGCTGAGTGTTTTTCTTGCCAGGAACCTTTATGAAAAGACTTGTCACAATCATAAGAAGTGGGGGAGCAATCACGTTGATTGCCATAACCGTCCACAAAACTTCTCCAAAAAAGATTCGCTCATACGTCCCTTCGACTACAAGTGCAAAAATGGTTTTTGTAATGAGTAGAAATATAACGCTTCTTATTAACGTTTGTCGCACCTTTGAGGAAATAGTAGCATACTGTTTTTCGCAGGTCTCAGTTACGACCTTTTTAAATTCTTCCTCGTTTTTCAAGAGTTCAAGGATGTCTTTTCGGTGAGTTTTGAAAATTTCCTCAAGAATAAAAAATGAGGGAGTTTTTTTCTTGACAAAATTATAGATTTTGTGACTGAGGGGGTATTTGAGTTGTTTTTGAATTTCAGTATACGCTTTATGAAAAGTCTCGGCATATCCAGCAATTTTATCAACGGAAAGGTCGTTGTAATACTGCTGGAAGAGATAATACTTCAAAAATGCAGCATCATCTTTTGCATACGCACGGCGAACAGCAATAAATACTTGGGCATTTTTTGTTTGCTCAGACTCATCTTTTATCTCAACAGCACTTTTCAAGACATGAAACATAAAGCTTGCAAGCGCATCTTTTTCTTTGTGTGGGCTTAAAAGCTCTTCAATATGAGCTGATAATAACTGAAACGTCCATGTATTGAGATCTTTTTCAGAAAGTACTTTTTTTGCCCGTACTTTTTCTTTAAAGACGAGATATGCATCAATAATTTCTTCAATATGATCAACAACTTTTTCGGATATACTTCCATCAGGAAAGTAACGAGCCCAAATTAATTCATGCAAAAGCGGTTCTGCTACGCTTTTTCCAGACCCACCCAGAAGTAGTCGACGGCGCAAAATACGCTCTATTGCACCGCGCAATACGACTTCATCATCCACATAGTCCATTGCGTTTCGAAGGCGTTCGTACCACGATGCAAGCTCTGAGATAAGTGGATTGACGGTTATACCTTCTTGCTTTTTTTTTGTTATGTCGTGTGTAAAGACTTTTACGACGTATGCGGCGTACTGATTAAGTTTTGGGGTTTCCATGACATAGGTATTATATATGATGCATAGAGCAAGCGAAATGAAGGAGCGAAAATTGAATGGGTATATTGGTTATGGTACAATCGCAGGAGTTATGGATAAAGCATATGATCATGCACTCGTAGAGGATACAATCTATAAAAAATGGGAAGAGCAGGGGCTTTTCAAGCCTGAAGTAAATCCTAACGGCAAACCATTTACTATAATCCTGCCTCCCCCCAATGCAAACGGATCACTGCACTTTGGTCATGCAATGATGTCGCTTGAGGATATTATGATTCGCTATAACCGTATGAAAGGTGCAGCTGCACTGTGGATACCTGGTGCCGATCATGCAGGATTTGAGACACAATTTGTATTTGAGAAAAAACTATTGGCAGAAGGAAAGTCTCGATTTGATTATGACCGAGAAACTCTATACAAAATGATTTGGGATTTTGTACACGAGAACAAAGGTGGTATGGAGAATCAATTAAGAAAACTTGGATTCTCAGTTGATTGGTCGAGGCAAAAATTTACGCTTGATCCGGATATTATTGAAGTAGTCTATAAAACATTCAAAAAACTTTTTGAAGATGATCTTGTCTATCGCGGCAATCGACTTGTCAATTATTGTACACGGGACGGTACATCATTTTCGGATCTTGAGACCGTGAGTGAAGTAAAGGAGGGTGTGTTGTACCACATCCAGTATCCGCTCGTTGAAGGTGGGCACATTGTTGTTGCAACCACTCGACCTGAGACAATATTTGGCGATGTTGCGGTTATGGTTCATCCAGAAGATGCACGATACAAAGATGTGGTTGGCAAGCTTGCTCATCTGCCTCTGACTGATCGTGAAATCCCAATTATTGCAGACCTCTATGTTGAGCGGGAATTTGGAACGGGAGCTGTCAAAGTAACACCGGGGCATGATAGTAATGATTTTGAAGTGGGAAGAAGACATGAGCTTCCACTTATACAAGTAATTGGATTTGATGGGAAGTTTCAGTCAACAGGAGTGGTTGATGGGTTATATAGCAAGCAAGCACGAGTAAAAGTTTTGGAACTTCTAAAAGAGAAAAATCTACTAGCTGAGGAAAAGCAACATAAGATGGTTATTAAGACCTGCTACAAATGCAAAACTGTCCTTGAACCACTGCCACTTGAACAGTGGTATGTAAAAGTAAAGCCGCTTGCTGAGCGTGCAATTGAAGCAGTCAAAAAAGGTGAGATCAAGATTTTCCCCAAAAACTTTGAAACATGGTACTTTCAATGGCTTGAGAACTTAAATGACTGGAATATCAGCCGGCAAATAGTATGGGGAATTCGAATTCCGGCATGGCAGTGTGAGGAATGTAAAGGTTGGACCGTAACGGGCGGAGAGACGCCTTCTGGTTGCTCAAAATGTCAGTCAGTAAAACTCAAGCAAGACCAGGACACATTTGACACATGGTTTTCATCAGGTCAGTGGCCGTTTGCAACACTTCAAACAACTCAGTCCGGTGACTTTGAAAAGTTTTACCCGACCACAGTTATGGAGACGGGGTACGATATTTTGAAAGCGTGGGTAAGCCGTATGGCAATGCTCGGAATCTATATGACGAATAAAGCGCCTTTTCAGCATGTAGTGCTTCATGGACTTGTTAATGATCCATTAGGAAAAAAGATGAGTAAATCAAAAGGCAATGTTATAAATCCCTTAGAGTTAGTCGAGACGTATGGCGCAGATGCTGTACGCTTTGCATTGGTATATGGAACAGCACTTGGCAATGATCAATCGCTTTCATATCCCAAGCTTGATGCAGCAAGAAAGTTTACTAACAAGCTATGGAATATGGCGCGATTTATTGAGTTTCAACAGACGAAATATCCAGAACTTGTTGCAGATAGTCTTAGAGTAGCTGAAATTTTTACGGACATGGACTCAATTTCGAACAGGTTGCCAGATCAAGATAAATTGATTGTAGAAAAGACGAATAAACTTATTCTGGATATTACAGAACACCTTGATCGCTACCAATTCAACTACGCTGCAGAAAAGTTATATGAATTTGCATGGCATGAATTTGCGGATGTTTATATTGAGCAGTCGAAAGTGTCTATGGAAAATGAGTCAACTCGTCAACAATCGTTCACCGTTTTGGTGAGTGTCTTTGCAGCTATATTAAAACTTCTTCATCCATTCATGCCATTTGTGACAGAAGAACTGTATGGACAATTAAAGCTAGGGGAGAAGATGCTTATTATAGAATCATGGCCCTTCGTCGCAGACTCCTCAGGGCAAGCCCGTCATGAATAGGCTCTTAGTACTTAAAGCATGAATAACGTTATGTGGAAACCACAAAAGCCTCCTTTTAGAAAATATAAAAAAGATATTTTTGGAGACGCCGTGACAACTGGACAATTTATATACCAAATCGGTGAATCAGATATACTGCGAAAACCCTCCCAAGAAGTACTTGTAAAAGAGATTAATTCAGAAGTTTCTCAAAAAAAGATTGCATACGTTAAAAGATGCTTGAGAAAGTATCGAAAACTAACGGGAGTAGGGCGGGGTATAGCAGCAGTGCAAATTGGAATAGCAGAGCGGTTTGCGGTTATTTATATGTCAGAAATTGCTGGGAAGATGCTGGTGATTATAAATCCTGTTATCACAAGGTCCTCAAAAAAGTTTTTAAAGTATCCTGAAATGTGCATGAGTGCAAATCCTATTATTGCACCTGTAGTACGGCCTGCGTGGATTGAGTTTGAATATTACAACGAAAAAAGTGAAAAAAAACTTTGGCAAACCAAAGACGAGACAAAAGAAGGGAGACTGTATAACCGTGTTTTTCAACATGAAATAGATCACATGGAAGGAATTATTAATATAGATGCAGTAGATTCCAACAAGCTTATATTCCAGTCAGATCCTACTTACTATGACAGAGCACAATTTATGGAGGTGAAAAAATGACTGAGCGTAAGGAAAGCATGACGAGAGCTCATATTCTTGTTGAGAACGCACATATTTTGAAAAAGACAGGTAGAGAAGGAGAGATTCCCCTCTATGGCCAAAATGATAGTAACTTATGGTTGCCTGCTCGTTTTCCTCAAAACAAGGTGTAATAGTTGATCCATGTGTCGTAACTCAGGTTGAGCAGATGCTACAAATACAGTATGAGGATGATGCTAATCATAAGAGTTACCTAGGAGGCGAGGTATCTGTTCATCAATTTATTGCTGAGTCAAGAGCGACAAGTGGTATATATTTACTGCATGAACGTGTAGCAGATCTTTCAAGCGTTATGGGTGTCCGGACGAGTCTTCTGATATCGCAAGGGCGTAACTTAAAAGAATTCGAACAGTGGAATAATTATTTTGAGGCTGTTATCAAGAATCATCCGGGCGTTCAAAGAAGAGTGTAGTGACACTATTTTACCGTCACGCTTTTTGCTAAATTCCGTGGCTTGTCGGGGTCATAGCCTTTTTCCAGGGCTAAAAAGTAGCCCAACATTTGAGCGGGGACGATTTGTGTCAAAAGTGTCGCAGCTCCAAGATCCTCAACTTTAATCCATTCATTAAAAATAGGATTGTTTTTAAAGCTTATACCAATAATAATTCCTCCACGAGCTTTTATCTCTGTTGCATTTGAAATCATTGCATCATAGGTCTCATCATTTGGTAAAAAGACGATACATGGAGTCCCTTTGGATATAAGGGCAATTGTGCCATGCTTTAATTCTCCACCCGCCAAGCCTTCAGTATGAATATAGGATACTTCTTTTATTTTGAGAGCAGCCTCAAGTGCTGATGATAAGGATACTCCACGACCGAGTGTGTAAATGTGCTCTTTTGTTGCGAGTGTTTTTGCTAGGCGTTGAAGTGCGCGAAGGTTTTTAGGCGAGACCATTTTTTCAATCTCACGGGCCGCATGTAGCATTTGATCAGTTATTTTTTTTATGCCGCCGTCAAGTTCATAGGCTAAAAGAAGTAGTATGGCAAGCTTTGCGATATATGCTTTTGTTGAGGCAACTGCTTTTTCAGGACCTGCACCCAAAAGGAGCTTGTGGTCTGCAAGTCTATAGATACTTGAGCCTAGGGAATTGGTGATCGCAACAATAGAGCTGCCTTTTTTCTTTGCCCGTTGTAAAGGCTCTATGACATCAATTGTCTCACCAGACTGAGAAAGCGCAATAATAAGACTTTTTCGGGTCAAAAAGTCTTCGAGATAATTAAATTCTGAGGCAACAGCAGCATTGACGTGTCTATGTGCAATTTTGGAAAAGAGGTAAGCACCGGCAAGGGCAGCATAGTAAGCAGTTCCTGCTGCAATAAAAAAGGTTCCTCGGGCAGCACGTATAGATTCGGCAAGAATTTTGATCTGTCCTTCGTAGTTTTGAGTAATGTTTCTGATAACTTTTGGCTGATCATAAATTTCCTTTATCATGTAGTGGGCATGCTTTCCCAGATTTGCTTCTTCTACCTTCCAGTCGACTGTTTCATAATTGGGGGTAAGCTTCGTGCCTGTTATAAGATCTATAAGCTGAAGCTTGTCGCCTACAATTACCATCTCATTGTCTTTCAAAAAAAGCAGTTTATTGGTGTAGGGAAGAATTGCTGATGCGTCAGATGCAATAAAAAATTCATCTTTTCCGACTCCCACAATAAGAGGTGAGCCATTTTTTGAGGCGACTAACTCTTGGGAGGAGGCATTGAGTACGATAATTGCATTCAACCCCGAGAATTCATTGAACGCTTTCCGTACAGAGCTCGCAAAACCCATGGTCTTGAGGTTGTCCTCGATAAGATGGGACGCAACTTCAGTATCGGTTTCAGAGCGGAATGTGTGTCCTTTTTGTTGAAGTTTTTCCTTCAGAGGTGCAAAGTTCTCAATAATACCATTGTGTAGTACAGCGAGTGTTTTTGTGCAGTCAAGGTGAGGGTGCGCATTTTTAACCGTAACGCCTCCGTGTGTCGCCCAGCGAGTGTGACCCATGCCAATTGTTGCAGAAGGGAGGGTAGTAGTTGCATCTCCAATTTTTCCTGTATGCTTGTCTATCGCGATAGTTTTACCTTTTTTAACTACAATTCCCCACGAGTCATACCCTCGATACTCAAGAGTTTTGAGTCCACGAAGCACTATCTGAGCAGCATCGGTTCTTTGCCCTTTATAACAGGTAATTCCACACATAAGCAAAAAGTAACGTAGGAAGAGTAGTGAGGTGTTACATGAAAAGTGCTTTGAGAGTATCTTTACAAATACTGTTTAACACTTTTTTCAAGGTTGGTAACGCAACCTGAAGGTTTCCGCAAATACTGTTCGATGTAATATCGGACGTCCGATTGATCTGACATAACGCCAGACCCCTTCTCCTCGTTGTCCCTCGCACATTCATGTATTGGGACCTACACGCTCTTTTCTATCATGTACCTCGATCTCAACCAAGCTCTACTATAGCATAGGAAAAATTGTTGTCAAGGAAGTTTTTTGAGACAAATATGAGATACTAGTGATATACTCGACAAGCATATATTTGCAAATAAAATAAGTATCATGCCTCATATTCTCCTGATGTGACGCATGGCTGAATAAGCCTAGAAGCGAAGCAATCTGGAGTAATAGGGGTATACGTACGTATGAAAAAAAACGTGGAACACAAAGTATTACCAAATCCTGTCACAAAGACTTTGCATATAAATCCAATTAAAATCCGATACACTTCAATTGTCCGGGTACTTTCTCATGCACGTCCAGGACTTTTGCGTCTTTTATTGGTGTATAGCATGCTTTTGACAGTTTTTTTGAGTATTTTACTCTTTTATATTTGGGATCAGTATGAGCAGTATATTCAGCAAAAACATGTTTTGACCGAAAGATTATTATATTGGGAAGAGGTCATTGAGACTCACGCTAATTATCCAGACGCTTATTTTAATGCAGCAGTATATGCATACCGATTAAAAGAAAAAGAAAAAGCGTATACGTATATTGAAAAGTCGCTGGTGTTGGATCCGTTATTTCTTGAGGCAAAACAACTTCGAGGTCAGATTTTAGCGCAGAGAAATTAAGAATCCTTTTTGTCTTTATCGTCTTTCAAAGCTTCTCCGTCAGATTTTTCTCTCGCAGGTGCTTCGGATTCTCCGGCTTTATCTTCGCCCTCAGCTTTTTCTTCAGCTCCTTCTCCTGTTGCCTCTGGTACTTCTTCAGGTTCTTCCGGTGGAAGTTCATCAATTCTGAATACAAGTTGTGCAGGATCGGTTACAACGGTAACATCACTTGGAACTTTAAGATTTTCAACAAGAATTTGATCTCCAACTTCAGCAAGTCCTTCAATTTGAACTTCAATTTTCTCGGGCAAATCAGCAGGTAGTGCCTCAACCTCAACTTCAGATAGAGGGTTAACCAGAATACCTTTTTTATCTGCTATGGCAAGTGGTTCACCAACAGCGACAATTGGAATATTTGCTGAAACTTTTTGCTTTAAGTTCACTTTAAAAAAGTCTGCGTGAAGTGGTGTATGAGTTTTTGGATCGATCTGAACATTGTGAATAAGAACAGGGATTGTTTGACCGTCATAGGAGATATCAACAAGTCCTGTTTCATGGACGATATTAAATACGGTCAAAAATTGCTCAACGGGAAGCTGGACTGAGGCTGACTGGAAGTCTTTACCGTAAATGTTTGCAGGAATAAGACCTTGTTTTCGTACTTGCTTAACCTTTTTCCCAAGAAGTTCTCGCTTTTCAACCTGTAACTTTTCTCTTTTCATAAATTTAGGTAATTATACATCAAAAGCTTCGTAAACTCAAATTCTATCAGTTGGCATATTTTTATCGATTAACTATCCAAAAGCTTGAATCCATCCAGCCATCCTTTCATCTTCAGTAGTTTATCCAAGCTTTTCTTAACATGAATTCTGAGCACTCCATGATAATTATTATCTGAATATTGTTTTCTCCATTGAGTATTTTGATAAAAGGCTTTGGTAAATTGATTAAGTGGAATATGTGTTATTTCAGACCAATACTGTTCAATGTCATGGGTATGTTCTTTGTATTGACTATTAATTGTTAGCCGTGCAACTACATCTTCCTTCTTTACTCCTAAAGATTCGTGTAACCATTTCAAATAGAACGTGATCATAAAAGGATCTGAATTACAAAAGCCGAGACGATGCTCATACTTATTCTTAAACCCTTCCGCCCAATATAATGCAATTCCTGTAATAAAAATTTCTCGAGAAGTTAAAGATCCTACCTCCTTCTTGCCTTGTATGAATAATTTTTTTGCATTGGCGGACCTTTTTTTGTTTTGCGCTATTTGTGATCTTTTTCTTCCATTTTGTAAGGCGTTCAATGCTCGTTCTTGTAAAATCTGTTTTTGTTGTTCTGTCAAGTTAATATCAGATGCCCAAAGACGAATAGTAGTTTTGGGAATAGATGTCTTACTCTGAATTTCGTTTAGACTAAATCCTTGTACACGAAGTTCTCGGACATGAGTCTTTTCAGCAACTGTGTACCGCATATCCCGATTATCTGACAATTATGGCCCTCTGTCAACATGAAATTAATTCGATATGGCAGCAGTGCAATATGAATATTGACTCATGCATCTTCTTCTGATACTATATGCTATGTACGCGGGGTAGTGTACGGCTGCACGCAAGGCTCAAAATGGGCCCCTCTACTAGTAATAGAAGAGTGAGCATCTAGCTATATCGGTGAAACCCTAAGTGGCAAAGAATTATGAATTCTCAGTTCATTTTTCATGGTTAAGTTATAACAATAAAAATAACTAAATATAATTTTCCGCTGGGCAATACCGAGGGAAGTCCTGATTTAAATCGGGACCCCGTAGAGACTATACGCTGGAATCCCTAGATAGGGATATGATATAGTCCGACACTCTAAGTAATTGGAGACTAACAAGTGCATAATCTTGCAGACAAGGTTCAACTCCTTGCTCCGCAACAAGATATAAAAGACTTCTTAACTATTAAGAAGTCTTTTTAGTAGTAGTTCAAAAGAACAAATTTACCCATTGCTTCCAGGTAACCTCAGTTCTGTAGGAAGTTATACCAAGTGTTCTTTTTGCTTCAGGGGGGGCTATAACAAGTACCTCACCCGGTTTGACCAATCCTAGCTTGTTTCGTGCTTCTTCTTCAACAAATTGTGTACTTTGGACATATGAGAGTCGTTCCTGTAAAAATTTATGTTCTTTTTTTTGTCTCTCAAGCTCAGTCTGATATGACGTTACGATCCCTTTTCCTTGCATATTGTTCTGGACAGAAACCATAAGATTCTTGATTACGACCAAAAGCGCTAAAATAACAAATATATAGAAAACTATCTTCATATTGACAAATACGTCTTTTTCCTGATATTATAGGCTTTGTGGGACAGGGAAATATGCAATTACGAGACGCACATAATAAATTTCAAGACTTTTTGAAATCCAAAAATAAAGCATCTGCTACTATTTTAGCATACGGAAAAGACATTGATCAGTTGTTAACTTTTCTAGAAGAGCTAAAAAAGCAGCATATTCATGAAATTTCATCAGAGGATATTCAAGCTTTTTTGACGACGCTTCATACAAAGGGGTATACCCCAAAATCCGTGTCAAGAAAACTTAATTCGACTCGGACTTTTTATAGATTTCTCAAGATCAACGAGTTTGTAACTGATGATCCATCTCTTATGGTTGATCATCCTAAGTATGAGCTCAATCCACCTCGAATTTTTTCACCGCTTGAGTATCGTGCGCTTCGTGATGCAGCATCGGTTGATGCACGAATTTATGCAATTATTGAAATACTTCTTCAAACTGGTGTAAGAATTGGTGAACTTGCCAACCTTCGTATGGAAGATATTGAGGAAAATTCACTGAGAATAAGACCATACGAAGGCCATGAAGCACGAGAAGTACCTCTTAATAGGCGAGTAAAAGATTCTATGAAAAAATACCTTGAAAATCGTCCAAATACATCTGATGATCATATTTTTATTACCAAAACAGGCAAACCATTTCTCGTTAGAAATATCCGCGACGCAGTTGAGCGATACTTTAAGCGTGCAGGTATTGAAAACGCAAAAATCAATGATCTTCGCCACACTTTTGTCGCTCATCATCTCAAAAATGGAGTATCAATTGTCTTTTTATCGAAAGTTCTTGGACATAAAAGACTTTCATCAACTGAGCGTTATCTCAACTATGTCAAAGAAAAAACAGGAACTGGTACAACCCTCTCAGAACTCTAATTGTTCTCTTGCCTAATCTTGATTTCTCCCTAAAAATCAGTCATAGTACTTATATGGGAGATGAAGCACTTCATCACGCGTCCACAACTCATCCGCATCACTATTCAGATGTAAAAACACTCCTTTCGTGGCATGCGCCAGGAAGACCTTTTCGTAAAAAAGGAAAAGAGTTTTATGCCTCAGTACTTTTGCTGGGACTTCTTGTCGAAATTATTTTATTTTTATTTTCTGAGTATATATTTATGGTGACTGTTGCGGCACTTATATTTCTTTCATTTGTACTTTCATCTGTTCCTCCAAAAGATTTTCACTATAAGATTACCTCAGAAGGAATACAAATTGAGGATTTTTTCTATATTTGGGAAGAGTTATATGATTTTTACTTCAAAAAAATTGACCACCAAGATACCCTCTTTGTACGTACGCATGCTCCGCTTCCTGGAGAATTGAAGATTCCGGTCGGTGAGTATACGAAAGATCAGCTAAGAATGACCATTTTGCCGTACTTGCCTTTTCGCGAGGTCGTACGAGATACATTTATGGAAAAAAGCGCAACCTGGCTTTCTCATAATTTTCCGCTTGAAAGACATCCCAAACAATAACGCTCCTTTCTTGCTTCAAAGTCTTGCTTCCGGTAAAATACTCTAGTTAGCGCATAGTATGATTTTCAATCATATCTAAGTGTTACTATGCATCCGTAGCTTAATGGATAGAGCATCAGATTGCGGATCTGACGGTTAGTGGTTCGAATCCACTCGGGTGCACCTCGTTTCACTCGGTGCAGGCACACATGAATGTACTCGGTGCAGGCACACATGAATGTACTCGGTGCAGGCACACATGAATTTGCTCGGTGCAAGCACGTTTAAGGAATACTATATAAAAGAAGGGC
>Ga0163150_10002752_pt1 | contig 26198 bp, 20 predicted proteins | sample OliLakLV19P2IB_FD_148628 | JGI IMG/M metagenome (GOLD analysis project Ga0163150, IMG submission 148628) | Freshwater microbial mat bacterial communities from Lake Vanda, McMurdo Dry Valleys, Antarctica - Oligotrophic Lake LV.19.P2.IB | ecosystem: Environmental > Aquatic > Freshwater > Lake >...
CACTGACGCCGGGCACAATGACGCCGGGCACAATGACGCCGGGCACAATGACGCCGGGCACACTGACGCCGGGCACAATGACGCCGGGCACACTGACGCCGGGCACACTGACGCCGGGCACACAGCGGTCCGCGACCGTCCCGTTGGCCAAAGGCGCCGCTGGATCGCCCTCCGACAATCGCCCCCTCGCTTCCGATTTACCCCAGGCACTCGTATGAGCCGCGTACTGATCGTCGACGACGAAGAGAGCATCTGTTGGGCCTTGCGCCGGCTGGTGACCGAAGAGGGGCACCAAGTCGAGGTCGCGAGCAGCGCCGAGGAGGGGCTGACGCTGGCCGCGGCACAACCCCCCGATCTGGTGCTGCTGGATGTCCGGCTGCCGGGGCTCGATGGACTTTCGGCGATGGCGCAGTTTCGTGCGCTGGCCGGGTCCGCGCCCATCGTCGTGATGACCGCCTTCGGCAGCCTCGACACCGCGGTCCGTGCGCTGGCCAACGGCGCGTTCGAGTACCTCATCAAACCGTTCGATCTCGATCAGGCCGCGGCCGTCGTCAGCCGCGCGCTATCCTTGTCCGTCGATCGTGCGAGCAGCGACGACGGGCCGTTAGGCAGCGGGCAGTTCAACGGCGGCGCCAACGACGAGACCGGCGATGAAATGATCGGTTCGTCGCCGGCCATGCAAGAGGTCTTCAAGCGAATCGCCCTGGTGGCCCGCAGTGACGCTTCGGTCTTAATCACCGGCGAGAGCGGCACGGGCAAGGAATTGGTGGCCCGCGCAATCCATCGCCATTCGCACAAGGCGCTCGCGTCGCTGGTGCCGGTGAACCTCGCGGCGCTCAGCCCTACACTCGTTGAAAGCGAGCTCTTCGGCCACGTGCGCGGGGCGTATACCGGCGCGGCTACCGATCGACGGGGACTGTTGGAATTGGCCGATGGCGGGACCGTATTCTTCGACGAAGCGGCCGATATTCCCATGAGCGTGCAGGTCAAGCTGCTCCGCGTGCTCGAGCAGCAGGAAGTCACGCCCGTGGGCGACACGCGGCCGCGGGCCAGCTCCTTTCGTGTGTTGACGGCCAGCAATCGCGACCTGCGAACCGCGGTGCGACGTAGCGCTTTTCGCGAAGACTTGTATTTCCGCCTGGCCGTGTTCGAGATCGCCTTGCCGCCCTTACGCGGGCGCGTGGAAGATATTCCACTGTTGGCCGAGCGGATTCTGCGGCGCGCCCGAGATCCGCAATGCGCGGCGGGACCGCATTCGCGGGGAGCACATTTCACGGCGGCGGCCGTTCACGAGTTGTGCGCGCGGCCCTGGCCCGGCAACGTCCGCGAGCTGCGCAACGCGGTGGAGCATGCCGTCATTCTGGCTCGTGGCGGCCCGATCGAGCCGCTGCACCTGCCGGCTCCGGCAACGAGCGAACCGGTCGAGCCCAGCGACGCCGAGACAATTTCGGCCACGGTCCGCCGCTGGACCGAATGCCAGTTCGAGACCTCGGCTGATGCGGAAGATCTGTACGTGCGGCTGCTAGGACTGGTCGAGCCGCCCCTGCTGGAAGTTGCCTTGCGGCAGCATCATGGACAGCGCGTCTCAGCCGCGCGCAGCCTGGGCTTGCATCGCACGACGCTGCGCAAGAAACTTGCGCAGTACAGTCCGGGTGCGGAGTGATTGCCGCGCAAAAACGTTCCCTCAGCGCAGGCATTCATGCCTGGGGTTTCGACGCCCCTGTCAAGTCGTCGTCCGCCCGCATCAGCGGGCCGTGCCGTCGTGAGGGTCATTCCGCCCTAAAGGGCGTATACAACTAAATCATTGGCTCCCAATTTCCCAGGCATGAATGCCTGGGCAAGGGAAACGCTACGATCAACCCGCGACCAGCCACCCACCAACATTGCGCCTCGAGCGAATTCACCTGCCTAGGTTTTTACAGCATGCCCATCCCAACCGACCGCGACACGGCCTTTGAGATGGCCACGAGCAGCCTCCGCTTCGGGCCGCATTCGACGCTTGAAGTGGGCATGGACCTGGCCGACCTCGGCGCACGGCGCGTGCTCGTGCTGACCGATCCGCAACTGGTCGATCTTCCACCGATGGCCGCGGTCCGCAAGTCGCTCGAAGCGGAGAAGATTCGTTACGAGGTGTTCGACCGGGTTCGCGTGGAACCGACCGATCAATCGTTTCAAGAAGCCATTCGCTTTGCGACCGAAGGACGCTTCGACGCCTTTGTCGCTGTCGGTGGCGGCTCGACGATCGACACGGCCAAGGCCGCCAATCTGTACTCGACCTATCCCGCGGATCTGCTGACCTATGTGAACGCGCCGCTGGGCGAGGCCCAGCCGGTGCCTGGTCCCTTGAAGCCGTTGATCGCCATCCCTACGACCGCCGGCACGGGCAGCGAGACCACGGGTGTGGCGATCTTCGACCTGTTGGCAACGCACGCCAAAACCGGCATCGCGCATCGTCGGCTCAAGCCCACGCTGGGCATCATCGATCCCGAGAACACGCGCACGCAGCCCCCCTTGGTCGCGGCCAGCGCGGGGCTCGACGTGCTGTGCCACGCGCTCGAGTCCTACACCGCGATTCCCTACGACTCGCGTCCGCGGCCAGCGCGGCCCAACGTGCGGCCCGCCTATCAAGGGGCCAACCCCATCAGCGATGTGTGGTCCTTGCGGGCGTTGGAGTTGGCGGCCAAATACCTGGTGCGGGCCTGGAAGGATTCCAACGACGACGAGGCCCGCGCGAACATGCTGCTGGCCAGCAGCTACGCGGGCATGGGGTTTGGCAACGCGGGCGTGCATCTTTGCCACGGCATGTCGTACCCAGTGAGCGGCATGGTCCGCGACTACCATCCGGCCGGCTATCCTCGCGACCATGCGCTGGTGCCGCACGGCATATCGGTAATTCTCACCGCGCCGGCCGTGTTTCGTTTCACCGGCAGTGCTTGCCCCGAGCGCCATTTGAACGCGGCACGCATCTTGGGGGCCGACATCAACGGCTCGCAGGAACTAGACGCAGGCGAAGTACTGGCGGCACGACTTGTCGCGCTCATTCGCGAGCTGGGATTGCCCAATGGCTTATCGGCGATCGGCTTTACCGCGGCCGACGCACCGGCTTTGGCTAAGGGAGCGGCGATGCAGCACCGTGTGACCAAGCTCTCGCCACGACCCGCGAGCGATGACGACTTGGTGCGGCTCTTTGAGGAGTCGATGCGGCTTTGGTAGTGCGCAAAGCGCTTCCCTGCGGGGCGCGGCTAACCTTTGTTCGTTAGTGTGACGTACGATCGAAATGTCGCTTCGTCCAGAAACACCGCTTCGCGAACCAACTGGAAGATTACCGGCGTTTCTGGCCAGCCGAGGGCCGTGAGCAACTCATCGAGTTGGTGCGGTGGAACGGTTCCTTTCAGATCGGCAAATAACAGCCGGCCGTCGCGATCGTAGAGCACGCCGTCGACTTGCCAGGGGACTTCGCCCGAGCGGGCGACCCAGACGAATGAGCCGTCGGGCTCGACGAACATCCGCGGCAATTTCGCAAGCCGGTCGACGGTTTCCTCGAAGCTGATTGCAAATGGCGCGGCAAGCGCCGTTTGCGATACGTGCAGCGCGGGCCAGTCACGGCCGCCAAGCGTCACCGCCGCCGCGGGCACAACAGCAGCCGATCGCGCGTGGATGGTGACGTGGAACAATGGCACGGGAATCGAGAAAAGGGAGTCGGGAAGCAGTGTGTCGACTTTCAATCAGTTTAGCCGCCGCGGCCACGCGGCGTCACACTTCATTCGCCGCTCGGCAACGTCAACTCATCCTGCATCCATTTCAGATACGCAGCGCTGCCGGCTGCGACGCGAACGGCCAGGATCTCGGGCGTCTGGTAACTGTGCAGTTGACGGATGGCGGCTTCAACCTGGTCGAAGAGCTGCAGGCGGGTCTTAGCGACGCACCGCCACTCCTCGGACGTTTCGATCTTGCCTTCCCACCAGTAGGTGCTCACAATCGGCCCCTGCACCTGCACGCAGGCCGCCAGCCGGCGCTCGACCAATGCCACAGCAATCCGCTGGGCTTCGTCCTTGCTGCTGGCTGTCGTTGTTACTTCGATCGCGTCAGTCATAAGTGTTCTAGTTAACGCACGGCCACACTTTGGTCGACATTGAGTCCCAATCTGCGGCAACCTTCCGACCCTCGGTCGACGCCGCGGCGTACGAGTCGCGCATTTTCGCGGTATGTAGTTCTTTCCGAAGTCGAACGAAGTACGAACGAAGGGCGGCTTCCACCAGGTTATCGCTATTGCCCTCATAGTACAAACTGGCAAATCGACGGACCTCTGCGACCAATTCGTTGGACAGTGTGCAGATGACAGTACGACGATTTTTCGTTTCGCCAATTTCCTTGTCCGTGCCTCGCGTGCGACTCTTGCTCATCATACAGTCCCTAATTCAGATGTTCCCTCACTTTCAAATCGCTGCAATGCGATTCCGTACTTCAAACGTTAAATTTCCGCGCGCCTTGCGCGGATTTGCCCATCCGCTTTTTCCCTAGCCCAGGCATTCATGCCTGGGAATTCATCCAAATAAAACTGTTGCGCACGCCCTTCAGGGCGGAATCGCCGCGCTGGAAATGCCATCCCGCTGAAGCAGGTCGACGACGACTTTAAGGGGTGCTGAAAACCCAGGCATGAATGCCTGGGCTAAGTAAAATTCTCGCACGACCATCAATCCATCAACCACTAATCCGTCACCTTGGGTTGTCCGGGCTGGGAGTATCCAGAAACTTCCTTATGGCCGCGCCCGCCGCAAGGTAAATGACTGGTAGTGCAACCCCGATTCGTCATCGGTCAACGCCGAGCCGCCGGGGGCCAGGTACTCCTCGAGCACGGCAAAGGGGGGCAGCGGATTGTCCTCGAGCGCTTTCCCCAGATCGAGCAACGTCGGGCTCGACTCGCCCTGGGTTGCCAGCATCTTACGCGTGTCGGCCGAGGCCGCCAGATCGTAGACCCAGCGCAGCGTCTGCTCGGGCCGGCTGAAGCTGATCATGCCTGGATTGGCGGCCTGCCGCGAGAGCTTGCTGGCGATCAACTTGTAATCGAGCGACGTGCCCAACGACTTGCTCGAGTCACCGAGCGTGACGATCGCCGCCTCATAAAAGGCTGGCCGATCCGCGACCAACAGGTAATCGCCCAAGATCCCGCAGCAGATCTTATTCGACTCGGGCGGCGTAACGCCGCCAAAGGTTGGCAAGGTGAAGTCCAGCTCGAAGTAGTTTTTTCCGCCGTACGATTTCTTCGTGGCGATCGTTCCTTCGATGGCGATCAGTTTTTCGAGGATCGGCTGAAACTTCGCCGGCTCCTTCAAGGTCGCCGCCACCAGCATGCCCTGGCTGCCTAGCCTCGCGGGTCGCTCCAACATCGAAACCATCGTGAAGCGGCCTCCCAGGGCCGGCAGTATTTCCTTCTCGAGGTCAATTCCGTACCGCTCGACCAGGGGATCACGAACCCAGCGCACGAACGCTCCTTGACCCATAAAGCTGTCGGCGAGCTTGGCGGCCTTGTGATAGGTCTTGTCGACATCCCACTGCAGCGTGGTGTAGGCGGTCGCATCGCCGGGCACCCACGGCTCGGGCGTCATGTCGCCGGTTTTCAGCGCAAAAAGCTCGGGGATTCCAGCGCGGGGATTCTCCAACAGCACGTGCGCGTGAATGACCAGGTCATACTGCGACGTCGCGAAGCTCACGCTGCCGCCGATGCCCAGCAACCCATCCAAGCCCAGCGCCGGCAGAAACGCCAGGCCGACACGCGCCCCCGCGTTGTCGTCTGCAATATTTCGCACCAGCGCGATCGGGTCCGCATAGAGCAAGACCTGAGGACGCTCGTCCTCACCCGGCCGACAGCGACGGCCGATGACCGCAAAGTTAGGATTCTGTTCGAGCGTGTCCGCCGTCGGGGCGTTCCAACGTTCCAGCAGCGTTTTGAGCATCGTGACGTTGGTACACGCGCAGATCGCACCCTCCTTGCGGAAGTAGGCGACGCCGTCGCTCCCTCCGTTGAATTCATAAATCACCAGTTGCACTCCACCCACGGTCTCCTCGCGCCGCGCACCGCCGAGCTCTTCCAAAAGCTTCACGGCCCGCTCGACGACCTTGTCGGCCTTTGCGGCGCGATCGCCGGCATCTAACAGCAGCGCCATGGCCGGCGGTCCCTTCGCCTGCGGCATCACGGCGAACGCAACCTCACCCTGCGGGATCGTGAGCAGTTCGCCCAGCGACGCGCCGAGTCGCTCTTCGACCGCCGCGAAGGCCGTGTTCAGCGTGCCGAACAAGCGATCGGCCAAGGGCTTCAACTGCGGATTCTGGCTCATCTGCCCCCAAGACGATTCCAGCAACTTCGCGTGGAACTCCGCCGTGTTGGCGATCGAAACGAAGACCACCGTGCTCTTGGGAAACAGCTTCGTCGCGGGCGGAGGAGCAGCCCACGCGACGCCTGTCCGAGTCGCATCAACTACGAGCAGCACGGCGAGTGCGCCGCGGATCCACGAAATGGGGGCACGCGATGCTTTTCTGACGGAATGGACGTTCACCGGGCTGCTCCTGAAAAAGTCTCGATAACGCAAATAGTTCGTTGGCACGCACCGCGGGTGGCACGCTCTGAGCGCAGCGAAGGGCGTGGAGCGTCGCCAAACCATGCACTGTTGTCCCCACGCACTGTTGTGTCATCGTCTCCTGACCATGACACGACGCCCTGTCACGGTCAGGAGACCGTGACAGAACCGTGGGGGCCCCGCGCCCCAACACCCCCCTACAACCCGTCGTTTCGTGGGCCAACCGAACCCCAAAATCTAATACCCCACTGTCGCTGGATTTGTGTCCGTCGTGTACTATGGACTGAGAGTATGTAACGTCCCGACCGGGAGAGCAATCATGGGCCGCAGGCTTTTCGCTCTGGCGAGCGCTCTATTGGCAGTGGCCACAATGGCCGGCATTTCCACGGCGCAGAACCGTAGCTCGGGCGGCGGCGGTACCTCGACTGGCGGATTCGGCTCGACCGCGGGCAGTTCGATGGGCGGCGGCTCGGCAAGCCGCGGAGGCACGAGCACCTCGGGTGCCTTTGGCGGCCGCACCCTGGGCGGGGCGGGCGGTGCGGCCACGGCAAGCCGAAGCTTCACCGGCGCCAAGGCAGGGCAAGGGGTCGACACGTCGGCCGGTTCGGTCACCGGAAACGAACGCTTTGTCCGCGGCAATCGCGGGGCGGGCGATTTTGTCGGTGGCGACGCGCGCGACGCGGCCAACCCTTTCAGCAGTCAATCGGGCGGATTCTCGGCCCAATCGGCCATGTCAGGGATGAGAACGGGCCAGAATGGCGGCAACCGCGGCAATCGTCAGAATGGCGGCGAACAGGGCATGGGCGGCCAATACGGCAATTCGCGGCAGCAAGTGAAGCTGCGGCCCACGCTCAAGATCGAGTTCGAGCATCAACTCCCGGCGCCGCAGAAGCTCACGACCGAGCTCGCGCAGCGGTTCAATAGGCCGACGTCGCGGATTAGAGCTGCGACTCCCCTGGACGTGCAGATGGAGGGACGGACTGTTGTGTTACGAGGTGCGGTTGCGACTGAGCATGATCGCGATTTAGCGGAGCGATTGGCCCTCCTAGAGCCCGGGATCTCGACTGTCCGTAACGAACTGACTGTTGCGTCCCCCAAGGCGTCTCCAGCCGCTGCGGCCGCGACCGATTTGGAGCCTCCGACGACGCCGTAGCTCCGGCCTGCTGCGTGGCCACTGCATTTCCGCCCGCGTTCAGGGTACTTTCGCCAGCCGCTTGAGCATTGTTCATCGCGCCCGTCGGCGACGGTCCGCCTGATGCTTGCGGCCCGCGCTGCGCGGCAATCGGCTGCTGACCATAACTAGGACCTCCGGGCATCAGGATTGTCGTCGTCGACATGTGTCGTCGCGTAGGGTCTTCCGTCGCGGATGCCCCGCCCGGCAACTCGCCAGGTGGCGGAGCGGTCAACGTGCGCGGATCGAAACCAGCTTTTTGCAAAACGGCCAACATTTCTGGCGAAAGTGGCTGTTGCTGCGCAGCTGCCTGGGGGATTGATTCCAGTCCCGCGACGCCCTGCTCGCCTGTCTCCTGGTTCGCGGCCGTCGGTTGTGTGGCGAATTGTGTTGCACCTGGTTGCATCGGCTGCGGCATTCCGGAAGGTGCGTTGTACGCCGCCTGTTGGACTCCATTTGCAAACGGTTGGGCTGCCCCGGGGGGCATGCCAGCGACCGGCGCAGGCGTTGCGGGGGTTGCCGTTGCCGGATTCGTCGGTTTTCGACCCGGCAACATGTGCTTCGACTGCTCGGCCACAACCGCCGAGCCCTGCGTCGGCAAGAAACGCACGATCAGACTGATCTCGGTCTGCTCTCCGCCGACTTCATCCCACGGCAGCCAAACACTATAGGAATGTCCGATGTTCGACTTGCTATAGTGCTTTGAGAATTGATCCGGGGGGAAGACATACTTCTTGTCGGGCGTGGAGTTGTTCGGATCTCGATTCGTCTCGTTGAAAGCGTAGACGACCAGCGTTCCCTGCACCTTGATCGGCTTGCCTGCCTCGGTGGCGTGGAACATCAATCGCCCACCGAAACCGCGCGTCGAAGGACGGCCCGCCTGGTTCAAAACCGTGTCGGTCCACATGGCCACAATTTTCAGCGGCTGTTCGGGCTTCGCCGGGTCGCGCAAATCCCAAGGGATGCGCTTGCTGATGTCGAAGTTAGAGCAGCCCGCCAAGGCGGCAACCAACAGCAATACAGAATTGCGATAATGCATCGACATGGAAGTGTTCCAAGCAGGGCGTCTGTGTCAGCAAGGCGGAGTTTTGCGTTGCGAAAAAATGGGCGGATTTCAACCACGGATGAAGCACGTATCAACGCCGCGGACAACTCGCATGGACCGTTGTCCCGGCATGGATGGCCGCTTTTCACTAGCCCAGGCATTCATGCCTGGGTTTCCTTTTCCTCCGAATAATCGTCGTCCGCCCGCTTTAGCGGGCGAGCGATTGCTCCGAGGTATTTCGCCCTGAAGGGCGATCAACAACGAATTTTCTTCGCCACAGTTTCCCAGGCATGAATGCCTGGGCTAGTCAAAATTCAAATGTCAATGTCCGCGAGAAGCACGTGAAGAGGCAAAGCCTGTACGACTGCTGATGTTGACTGCATGGATCCGAGTTTCGAGTTTGTCGTCCGCGCGTCGTCGTTCGTCACCATGAACCTCTAGCGTGTCGGAAGTTGTTGTACGTTCGAGGCAGTGCCAACCGGCAAGCGGGCCGGCTCGCGATACCCGGCGCCGGCCGCCGCGTTCGACCCTGTCGAACGGGGATCGTTGGTCGGTACTTGATATTGGTAGCTGGCCGGTTGAACGGCGCTGCGCACGGGGAGCTGACTGGGCAATGGGGAACTGCCCGGCTGCTGGCCACCCATCGGCTGCTGACCATTCGCGGGCTGCCCGTAGTAGGCAGGCTGGGCATCACTAACCGGCTGGCCGTTGTTGATTGGCTGTTGGGCGTTGCCTGGTGGGGCCATTCCGGGGACCGGTCCGTAGCTGACGGAATGCTGATACTGCGTGGGTTGAATCGTGCCACCTTGGACCGCGCCGCCCGCGGCGCGAGGTTCGCCCCTCATCGCGGTCGGCTGGCCGCTGGGGCCTGGTCGAAAATCAGTTCGGTTTTCGGGATTCAAGAGCGCGGGGGGTTGTTGGACCGGCGCATTCGATGCTTGCGGGCCGCGCCGGCTGCTCGCGCTAGCGGCAGGACGCACGACAGGTCCCACCGCTGACATCGGTTGGACTCCGCGAATCGCGGGGCCACTCGGTTGCGAAGGCAACACTTCATTCGCATCGAACGGCTGCGACGGACTCGCCCCCGGCGAGGACGTGGGCGGCGGCAATGTCCCAGGAGACGAAGTCGGCGGAGTTCCAGTCGGCGGAGTTGACGTTGGTACGTCGATGACCGGCGATGTAATCATTTCGCCCGTCGGATTCATGTCGGGATAGACTACGTTCGTTTCGGCGTCGTACCATTCGTCGCCGCGCGTCCGCAGGCCCATTTCACCGTGAATCTTTTCGACGTCGGCCAGACACCAGCTCATGCGGGCGGCCTCGACCTGGCGGATCTTCGTGGCGTCCTCTTCATTACGCACGACGTGGGGCGTCATGATGATCAGCAGCTCGGTGCGCCGCGTGGCAATCTGGTCGTAACGAAACAAGTGCCCTAAGACCGGAATGCTCGAAAGGATGGGCGCTCGGCGGTGGATGTCGGTCTTTTCCTTGGTGATGAGCCCACCCAGCACGACGGTTTGCCCGCTGATGGCGCTGACGGTCGTCTGCGCTAAAATGCGATCGATTCGTGGCGAACGGAGCACGTCGCCGTTGGGCGCGACCGAAACGGGTATGCCTTCGGCTTCGGGTCCGACGCGCGACCGCTCGGCGTCGATTTCCATCACGACCAGTCCATCAGGGCTGATGCGGGGTGTCACGCCTAGCACCAAACCCACGGCCACGTCGTTGAGCGTGTTGATCAACTGCCCGGTCTGATTAGTCGTGGTGCCGTTGATGCGCGGCACGGTCTGACCGACCTGAATGTAGGCCGATTGATTGTCGAGCGTCATGACCTGTGGGCGGCTCAACACTTCCAACCGCCGGCATTCTTGCAAGGCCCTGAGCAGCACGTTCACGCTTTCGCTGCCGGCCGAAAGCACAAGGCCGCCAAAACCAAGCTCGTTGTTGATACGGCCGACGCTGAAATTCGACAGACCCTGGGCGCCGACGCGGCCCGAATTGGCCAAGGCCCTGTCGCTGCCGCTGTTGCCGATATTGGTCGAATTGAAGGCAAAGCCCGGCACGTTGTTGGCGCCCACGACCGTTTGCGTGTTCGTGGTGATCGTTCCACCGCCGGCGACGGCCTGCGTGCCCGAGGTGGCGATCGTCGTCAAGGTGTCGATCAGACTACGGTCGAAGAGGATCGAGTCTTGCAAGCCCAGCTCGACGCCGAACTCATCCGTGCTGTTGAGCGCCACTTCGGCGATCATCACCTGGATCATCACCATCGGCGGCCGCTTATCGAGCTCTTCGACCAGCTTCGTGATTTCCTCGTAGAATCGCGGGGTCGCGCTGACGATCAGGCTGTTGCTCACCAGCTCGGGCACGACGATCACTTCGCGCTCGATCTGCTGGAAGGGACTGAGCAAGCCCGGTTGAGTTTGTTGCACCGTGCGTTCGCTACGAAGGTATTCGTTGACGGCGTTCGAGACATCCAGGGCCGGCGCATTCTTCAACCGATAGACCTTCGTCTTGCGCTGGCGAATGTCGCTTTCGTCGAGACGCAGCAGGATGGCTTCCACGACATTCAAGTCGCCGGCCGAGCCCGAGGCGATGATGCTGTTGGTGCGCTGATCGACCGAAAACCGCACCGGCACCAGCGAGCTTTCGCTGCTGGCCTGAAGTTGCTGCAACGCCTGAGCCCCAAACCCGCCCGCGCCGCCACGCTGCGTGGGCGGTTGTCCGAAGAGGGTTTCCAGCAGATCGATCAGGCTTTGGGCGTCGCCATTGACGATCGTGAAGACTTTGATTTGCGAGATCGTGGCCGGCGGATGATCCAATTGTGCGATCAAGGCCGCGATCAGGTCCAAACTGTCGGCCGGCGCGGAAACCAACAACGTATTGCCGCGGGCATTGGCCGTGACGCGCACGTCGGTCAGGATCCCAGAGCTGAACCGGCGCTGCCCTTTGGCGTCGACGGTCAGGAAACGTAGCATGGATGACCGCGGCGACGGCGCTGCCGCGCCAGTACGCTGACCGGCCTGGCCTCCCTGCCCTCCCTGGCCACCTTGCCCCTGTCCGCCTGGAAACAGAATTGATGGGCCGCCAGCGCCACCGCCAGCGCCGCCTTCCGCGGCGCGGCCGATCGCGTCTTCCAAAATGGGCTGAATTTCCGTGGCTTGCGTGTATTGCAAGGAGAAGACCCGCAACTCGTTGACGCTAGCGCTCGTGGCCGTGTCGATGCGTTTCAGCAGGGCGGAAACTTCCAACAAGTCGCGGGGGCTGGCCTGCACGATCAGCGAGTTGCTGCGGACATCGGCTGTGGCGATGATCTTCGGCCCCAGGCCCGTTCGGTTTGTGTAGAAGTCGGTGACGGTCTGTTGCGCGGTTGCGGCCGAGGCATGCTTCAGCCGAAAGACCTCGAATTGCGTCTCGGGACCCACGGCCTGGTCCAGCCGCTTGACCAGGTCCGTGACCACCTTCACGCTTTCAGCCCGACCAACCAGGAGCAGGGCATTGGGTTTCACCAAGGCCGTGATGCTCACGCTGCCCGAACGCGGCGAGAGTACCTGGTCGTAAAGCTCGCGAATGATGGTGGCCAGCGCTTCGCTGCCCACGTGTTGAAGTTGGTAGACCTCGATGACGGGCACGGTCTCGACTGACAGTCGCTCGATCTCCTCGATGATCTTCATCACGCGCTCGACGTCCTTCTGATTGCCGCGGACGATGATCGCGTCGAGCCCTTCCAGGAATTCAATCTGCACCGGACCGAGCAAACCGCCGTCGCCTTCCTCGGGCGGCGGTTCCGCGCCGGGGGCCGCCGGCGGTTGCAGGGCGGCGTCGCCGGGCTGTGCAGGCTGAGCGGCGTCAGCGGGTTGCTGGGCCAGTTGGATCGCCTCGTCGTCGCGCTTGGTTTGAAAAACTTGCGAGACCAGGCCGATGCCGCCGCGTGGCAGCGAATGAACCGTGGCGGCAGGTTCGTTTCGCGACGAAACGGCCCCGTCGGGTCGCGCAACTGCCGGCTTGTCCAAAAGCGAGAAGGCCGCCACCGCTTGATGAAGTTGTTCGGGCGGCGTCGTCCGCACCGGCAACACGCGCGTCGCACCCTGTGCGGTTTGCGTGGGGGTATCCAGCGCGCGAATTAACCGAGCGGCCATGTCCTGGGCGACGGCCGGCCCGCGGAGCACGACCTGGCCCGTGCGCCGATTCGCGTGGACTTCGAGTCGCGCATCGCCCGGCAGCCTCAACAAGTACGACGAGTATTCGTCGTTGGTTTTGGCTAGCGGCGAGAGTCGATCGCCCCAGAGATTGGTGAGCTCGGTTTCGAGCTGCTCGGGACGTAGTCGGCTAAGCTGCACCGTGGCGACCGCGGCAGGGAGCCCACTCGAAGGTTGATTCGCATTGGACGGAGCGTCTGCCGCCTGTCCGCCTGTCGCTTGTCCTGTTGGCGCTTGGCGTTGCTGCGACGCGTACTGTCGCGAGGCAACGGCCTGGGACTGCGATTGTGCTGCGGACATAGCTGCCGCCCGTGCATCTCCGGCAGCGGGCGAGGCAGCCGCTAGACGGCGGCGAATGTCGGCATGCAGTTCGGGCGGGGCCAGCACCAACATTTGCGAGGTTCGGCTATCGGCGGCAATTCGCACGCCCGAGTTGGCCGGGAATTCGGCTTGAACCTTGGCGGCCACGGCCGGGGCGTCTTGACCATCAAAGGGATACGTTTGCAAAACGGGCTGCGATGCCGTGCTGGTTGCCGTAGCTGCGGCGGCGGGTAATCCGCCGGTATCGGGCCGATCGAGCCGCTGGACGAGGTCGTGAGTCAGACGGTGGGCCTGAGCCGGCCCACGCACGAGCAGGCGATTGCCCCGCTCGTCGGCGACGATCTCGGTTTTCTCGCCCACGACCGAAAGCACCTGCGCCAGCACCGGCTCGAGGTCGCCGGCACGTGCATGGCTGAGGGCATAGACGTGGAACTCGGCCTGCGCGTTGGCAGCGGACCGAACCTGACCGGCCGAGGGCGTTGCAACCGCGGCCGCAAAGGCGCAAATCACGGTCAGGCCGGCAATTCGCATCGGCGATTGCAGCCCGAGACGCTGTGTAAGTCTTAGTAGGATAGTCACTTACGCCCCTGCCTTATGGTGTCGTGTAGCCCGCTTGCGATTCCGCTCGGACGGGGCGCGAGCGCGTCAATGTCCACGCAACCGGAATAATCGGTAGATTCCTCCCAGATCTCCAGGGAATCTGTCCCGCGATTTCAGACCTTCGCTAAAGTACCGGCGTCGTGCCGACGACGGATTTCGGCGAACGCGGTCCAGCCAGAATGGTGTGTGACGTATTTGCCCCGCAGAGAGGCCGCACTGACGCTTTCAAGAGAGACTTGCCTTGAGTCACCCAAGGGACAAGAGGTCGCGAATCTATGCCGTTCGATACGTGCAGTTCGATACGTCCGCAGACTCAACCAACCCATATTTCCAAGCCGGAACTACGCGAATTGCCTATCTTCTGAACCAATTCTGAACCAATTCGCCCTCGTGCCCGAACCTGGAACCTGGATTGCTGGTCTTCACTGAGTACAATACAGGCGGACCGCCGCTCGCGCGGCCTGCGGGTTCCTCTTGGCGAAAGGACCTTCCAAACGAAAGGACCAACGTGGCGACATCCAGCATCAGCCGGCAAAGTTTCGAGGCTTCAAATCGGGCCCTGGGCGCGTCGTCAAACCGGGCTTTGGAACTTGCACTGGCTGCCGCTCGGACCGCGGCCGACAATCGAGGGCGCGACGTCGTCGTGCTCGATATGCGGGAAGTGACTCCCGAATTCGACTACTTTGTGCTAGCAACCGGCGCCAGCCGTCGGCAACTTCACGCCATGAGCGAGGAGATCGACCACAAGCTGGAAGACGAACTGGGCGACCACCGTCTGGGTGTCGAAGGGTATGTCGAAAGCCGCTGGATCCTGCTGGACTACGGCAATGTCGTGGTCCATCTCTTCGAGCCCGAGGCCCGCGAGTTCTACGATCTCGAGCAACTCTGGTGCATGTCGAAGCGCGTGCCGCTGGAAGGCGTTATCGAGTCCCCCGAAGCACGCCCCGCGTTGGCTGCACGTCAGCGCGAGGAGTAACGCGATGCGTTGGGTGGCACGTCCCTGAGCACCGCGAAGGGCGTGGTGCGCCGCCAATCGGCGTCCTCGTCCCGGCAAAGCGACGCGGCATCAATTCAATGCGTCGCGTTGGGCGCGGCGTTAGCTAACTGACGGGCTGTCTACCGATCCCGATTGCGGTAAACTGCCTGCCTTCCGCAATCTTGCTTCGTACCACGCGCACGTACGCCCATGAACATTGTCGCCGAGCTCCGCCGCCGCTTCGCCGCCGCATTGGCCGGGTTGCTTTCCGATCCGTCGATGGCCTCAAACCAACCCGCCGCACCGCAGGGCATTGCCGATCTGTTGGATCTGGTCCGCCAAAGCCAGGACGCCAAGTTCGGCGACTACCAGGCGAACATGGCCATGCCGCTAGGCAAGCGCCTCGCACGTTCTCCACGCGACGTGGCCGCGGATCTGATCGCCCGGCTGGCAATCGACGGCATCTGCCTGCCGCCGGAAATCGCCGGGCCAGGCTTCATCAACCTGCGGCTCCGAGACGCTTGGCTCATCGAGCAACTACAAGCAGCCGTGCGCGATCCGCGCTTGGGCATCGGGCCCGTCGAACCGTCGCGCACTTACATCGTCGATTTCTCCTCGCCGAATGTGGCCAAGCCGATGCACGTGGGCCATATTCGCTCGACCGTGATCGGCGACAGCCTCTATCGGACGCTCGCGTTCGTGGGCCATCGCGTCATCGGCGACAACCATATCGGCGACTGGGGCACGCAGTTCGGCATGATCATCTACGGCTTTCGCCACTTCGTCGACAAGGCGGCCTACGCGCGGCAGCCGCTCGAGGAGCTGGCCCGGCTCTACCGGCTCGTGAATCAACTGGCCGATTACCAGGAGGGCCGGCGGCGCGTGCCGAAGCTGCAGGAGCAGATTGCTGCCGCCGAGACGGCCTTGGCCCAGCTTCGCGCAGCCCCACCAAGCGGCGACGCGAAGGCCGACAAGAAGCACTCTACCGAAGTGCGCCGCGCGGAAGCCTCGCTCGCACAACTGAAGTCCGACCTGGTCGAGCTGCAAGCCAAACTAGCGGCCATCGACGGCGATCCCGCGCTCACGAAGCTGGTGCAGGAGCATTCCACGATCGATACGGCCGTGCTCGAAGAAACCGCCAAGCTGCACGCCGGCGACGCGGAGAATTTGCGATTGTGGCGCGAGTTTCTGCCCCCCTGCTTAGAAGCGATCAATGTGATCTACCGCCGGCTGGGCGTTACCTTCGACGAGACGCTGGGCGAGAGTTTTTATCACGACCGGCTGGCCCCCGTCGTCGACGACCTGCTGAAGAAGGGGCTGGCCCGCGAAAGTGACGGCGCGATCTGCGTTTTTCAGGAAGGCTCGGACGTGCCGATGATCGTCCGCAAGAAGGACGGCGCGTTTCTCTATGCCACGAGCGACCTGGCCACGATCCAATATCGCGTCGAGCACTGGTCCCCCGCGGCGATGCTTTACGTCGTCGACCATCGGCAGAGCCTGCACTTCGAGCAGCTATTCGCCACGGCCCGCAAATGGGGCTTTAGCGAAGTCGAATTCCAGCACATCGGCTTTGGAACGGTGATGGGGGACGACGGTCGCCCGTTCAAGACCCGCTCGGGCGATACCGTGGGCCTGTCGAGCCTGCTGGACGAAGCCGTCTCGCGGGCGCACACGATCGTCAGCGACAACGACGACGCGAAGCCCGACGGGCCGGAGCTTTCGCCCGAGGTCCGCGAGGCAGTGGCCGAGACCGTCGGCATCGCGGCCCTGAAGTATGCCGACCTGTCGCAAAACCGCACCAGCGACTATGTGTTCAGCTACGACAAAATGCTGGCCATGACGGGCAACACGGCCACGTACATGCAATATGCCTACGCACGGGTGCGAAGCATCTTCCGCCGTGGAAAGATCGACATCGAAGCCCTGCGGACTTCCGGCGCGGCGATCGTGCTCGATTCTCCGCCCGAACGTGCGTTGGCGCTGGAGCTACTGCGCTTTGCCGAGGCGCTCGACGCGATGCTGGTCGACTATCGGCCCAATCAGTTGACGAGCTATTTGTTCGAGCTGGCCAACCGCTACTCGTCGTTCTTCGACCAATGCCCCGTGCTGAAAGCGCCGACGCCGCAGTCGCGCGACAGCCGGCTCTTGCTTTGCGATCTGACCGCACGCACGCTCGCGAAGGGGCTGGAACTGTTGGGGATTGATGTGGTGGAGCAGATGTGAGGGGGCGGGGGTCAGGATTCAGGGAACAGGATGAGGGGGTCAGAATTCAGAGTGGGATCGATGCGGGTGCCATGCTCACACGCCGCGCAATCAGTTATCAATTTCCACTGCGCCCAATGCGGCGGGTGAGCATGTGGGGTCGCGATACAGTACGGCGAACATGCCCACGCCAAGGGAATCGACGCGGTTATGGCGACGAACGCTCGGACCGACGCCGACCGTTGTCTCGCGTGGGCATGGCACCCACGCCGTGTCGGGTAATGCTGACCTTCCTCCTGGCGCAACCGGGGGTGCCCTGTACAGACGGTATCGATCGGTTTTGGGAGAGCGCGTTCGGCGAGAGTTTCTTTTTGGCCGATGAGTGGCCGCAATCTCGAGACCGGTCAGGCCTTCGCTCGTCCGCGAACTGAGCATCGCGCCTACGCAAGCTGACGAGTCTTGTGCGAAGGCGCAGTTTTTCAGCGCCGAGCGGCTTGCCCCAACTTATACGCGGGGTACAAATATTCCGTCATCTCCTGCCACTGTAAGACTTTCCTGGATATACCTTGATGAAGAGAGTCTTTCAATCGTTGCTGGCCGTTCTGGCTGCCGCCACGGACCGACAACTGGCTCGATACATGCAATTCTTGGAGGCGGAGAACCGCATGCTGCGTGCCAGGCTGCCGAAACGGTTGGTCGTCACGCCCCAGGAAGAAGTCGCCTTATCAAGCTGGGCCAACCCGTAGGACTGCCGCTGCGCGAGCTGATTACGATCGTCACCTACCCTACGTTTCTGCGCTGGGTCCGAGAAGCCAACGCCCAAGGCAAGAAGGGTCGGACCAATCGGTTGGGTCGACCGAAAAAGCCGCTGGCGCTACAGGACCTCGTTCTCAAGATCGCACGGGAGACGGGCTGGGGCTACAGCCGTGTGCTCGGAGAGATACGCAAATTGACCACACGCCAGGTCTCGCGGCAAACCGTGCGGAACATCATGCAGGCCCACGACCTGGATCCCGCGCCCCAACGCCGTGAGAAGACCTGGGACGAGTTTGTCAAGATCCATGCCCAGAGCTTGTGGCAGTGCGATTTCTTTCGCAAGAGCGTGTGGACGCTGAAAGGCCGGCAAGATTTCTACGTGCTGGCGTTTCTGCATGTGGGCACACAAAGCGTGTGGACGTCGCCTTGCACAGCACATCCCGACAACGCCTGGGTCTGCGATCAGGCCGAGGCTGTTTGTGAGCACGCGCGAACTAATGACCTCCAGATGGACACCGTGATTCATGACGCCGACTCGAAGTTGGGCAAGGACTTTGACGCGAAGTTGCGAGAACGCCGACTGCGTCCCCGCCGAATGCCGCCTTGCTCTCCCACCCTGAACGCCTTTATCGAACGCTGGATCCAGTCGATCAAACTCGAGTGCCTGGACCATTTTATCGTGCTCGGCGCCAAGCATCTGGACTATCTTGTTACCCAATATCTGGAGTACTTTCATGCGGAGCGGCCACATCAAGGCCTGGAGAACAAGCTCATTCTTCAGACCAAGCCGCTGCCCGATGAGCAGGCGCCGGAGCTCGAGCAGGTCGTCTGCCACGAGCGACTCGGTGGCTTGTTAAAGCACTTCGAGCGCCGCGCGGCGTAATTTCGTGAACATCCGCGGACACAGGGAATCACTGGTCACCGTCTGCTGTGCATAGGCCGGCGGGACACGCCCTTACTCGAGCAGGCCCGCCGCGCCACGCGCATTGCCAAACCAGGTCTCGTCGCTGCAGGCAACTCCAATCGTGTTTCGGCCAGCCCTGACGCCGCTCGACACTCCATCATAGTTTTTGGACAGGGCAGGCCGCGACTGATCAGTCGCGGAAAGTGTTGGGTCGAGTTGCTGCCGCCCGGGGCCCAGCCCCCTTCAATGGGGCCGCGACTTTTCAGTCGCGGAAAGGCAGCGGCCTTTGCAGCAGCGCAGGGCGAGTTCACGCTTCAATGGGGCCGCGACTTTTCAGTCGCGGAAAGAAGCGGTCATGCTGGGCCGCCGAGCGAAAATGATCGGCTTCAATGGGGCCGCGACTTTTCAGTCGCGGAAAGGATCGATCGATAGGTTGTCTCTAGCTCTTTCTCATCGCTTCAATGGGGCCGCGACTTTTCAGTCGCGGAAAGGAGAATGTCGCCGTCAACCAGGTCGGCCGTGTTAAGCTTCAATGGGGCCGCGACTTTTCAGTCGCGGAAAGAATGACGAATTAGACAACCTCGCCGCGGCTTTGCGGCTTCAATGGGGCCGCGACTTTTCAGTCGCGGAAAGAGCTCTTTGCTTTTCAGAAAAGCATTGAGCAAATCGCGCTTCAATGGGGCCGCGACTTTTCAGTCGCGGAAAGAGACCGGCCCCGCCGGTACACAGTGAGAGAATGTTAAAGGCTTCAATGGGGCCGCGACTTTTCAGTCGCGGAAAGTTCATAGCCAAGCATGGCCTTCAGACGGTTTATCAGCTTCAATGGGGCCGCGACTTTTCAGTCGCGGAAAGGATGCAATCGCTTACACCGATCGCACAACCAAAATGGCTTCAATGGGGCCGCGACTTTTCAGTCGCGGAAAGAAGCCCGTGGTAAACGTGTTCGGGCAATACTCAGACAGCTTCAATGGGGCCGCGACTTTTCAGTCGCGGAAAGGAGATTTTCCAACGGGTGGCATCCAATAATTATGCTGGCTTCAATGGGGCCGCGACTTTTCAGTCGCGGAAAGAATGGCCACGAAGTAAACGCCGTTGCCGCAGATGCTGCTTCAATGGGGCCGCGACTTTTCAGTCGCGGAAAGGAGGGGTGTGGTGTGGGGGCTAAGAGATCGAACAGGCTTCAATGGGGCCGCGACTTTTCAGTCGCGGAAAGGCTAGAGGCACTGGGTTTGACCCATCATTAGTTCCTGCTTCAATGGGGCCGCGACTTTTCAGTCGCGGAAAGCAGAAGATGTAGAGGCATTTAAGCAAAGGTTACTTGCTTCAATGGGGCCGCGACTTTTCAGTCGCGGAAAGAGCAACTGTAAATATACTTGCACCAAAATCTACTGTGCTTCAATGGGGCCGCGACTTTTCAGTCGCGGAAAGCAAATGCCACTCGATCTCCCAGAAAAATACAATCAGCTTCAATGGGGCCGCGACTTTTCAGTCGCGGAAAGTTTTTCAATATGATTGGGCAAGTATTGTTCATTCATGCTTCAATGGGGCCGCGACTTTTCAGTCGCGGAAAGTCTGGTGGACCAGAAGGTCCTCGACTTTCAATCAGTGCTTCAATGGGGCCGCGACTTTTCAGTCGCGGAAAGTAGATTGCCTTTGCGTTGAGGGGTGTGATTAAGAGATCGCTTCAATGGGGCCGCGACTTTTCAGTCGCGGAAAGCTGCGTTATTTCTGCTATAGGTTGTTAAATGCCCTGGGCTTCAATGGGGCCGCGACTTTTCAGTCGCGGAAAGCAGCCATTTTTGCTCCTCAGGAGCATGATATTATGGCTTCAATGGGGCCGCGACTTTTCAGTCGCGGAAAGGTTCGGTGGGCGACCACGCTGACTTTGCCATCGTCAAGCTTCAATGGGGCCGCGACTTTTCAGTCGCGGAAAGCGGCAGTGGCCTGCGCATCCAACGGATTCTCGTGACGCTTCAATGGGGCCGCGACTTTTCAGTCGCGGAAAGAAAACGATGCCGAACCGATCCGTGTCGTTCTTGTGCGAGCTTCAATGGGGCCGCGACTTTTCAGTCGCGGAAAGCGCAATCCCTTGCCCGCCGCGGCTGCCGCACCATGGCTTCAATGGGGCCGCGACTTTTCAGTCGCGGAAAGGGAGATCCTCAACACCTGGTGGTTCGACCTCACTTCGCTTCAATGGGGCCGCGACTTTTCAGTCGCGGAAAGAATCAGACGAAAGCCACAAGCAAGTATTATCAACGCGCTTCAATGGGGCCGCGACTTTTCAGTCGCGGAAAGAATGGTGATTCCTCTGCCGCCGTAATCCTTGAACTTGCTTCAATGGGGCCGCGACTTTTCAGTCGCGGAAAGCGCGGTGGGGCCGGTGGCGACTCGCTTCTCTGCATCGCTTCAATGGGGCCGCGACTTTTCAGTCGCGGAAAGCCAGAAGAGCGCGGAGATCGCGGCGTCGTTATCCGTGCTTCAATGGGGCCGCGACTTTTCAGTCGCGGAAAGCGATCGACAATCGCGAGCTCGTGTCGGAAGCAACAGCTTCAATGGGGCCGCGACTTTTCAGTCGCGGAAAGGTGGTGGGGTGAGTGGTTTATATGGTCCAACGATAGTGCTTCAATGGGGCCGCGACTTTTCAGTCGCGGAAAGGCCCCTACACGGCGGGCTACGGAGATTGGGAATACTGGCTTCAATGGGGCCGCGACTTTTCAGTCGCGGAAAGGACGGTTTGCACGTCCTCCAAGTCGGTCTGGATGCCGCTTCAATGGGGCCGCGACTTTTCAGTCGCGGAAAGCGGAGGTTCGCCATTCGCCCTCGACCGCTTCGTCGCTGCTTCAATGGGGCCGCGACTTTTCAGTCGCGGAAAGTGCAAAAGGCGACGCACGCGGAAGTCTTGAGCCAAGGCTTCAATGGGGCCGCGACTTTTCAGTCGCGGAAAGGTAGCCGTCGTGCCCTTGGCCCCTTGCATGATCCAGGGCTTCAATGGGGCCGCGACTTTTCAGTCGCGGAAAGGATGCTGTTGACCGTGCCGGTGGGGGATGTGACGTTGCTTCAATGGGGCCGCGACTTTTCAGTCGCGGAAAGCGTCTTGCCCCAGCGCCGGCCGCACGCCACTACCTTGCTTCAATGGGGCCGCGACTTTTCAGTCGCGGAAAGCAAAAGCCTTATTTCCGTACCACCCTTCGTCGTGCTGCTTCAATGGGGCCGCGACTTTTCAGTCGCGGAAAGGTAGCTGTCCAAGACTTTTCGAACGCTGTACCAGCGGCTTCAATGGGGCCGCGACTTTTCAGTCGCGGAAAGACGACGTCGCGTCGCTCGTCGTCCGCTGCTTCAGTCGCGCTTCAATGGGGCCGCGACTTTTCAGTCGCGGAAAGGGCCGCGGTCGAACAGCGATTGATGCAAGGCTTTGCCGAGCTTCAATGGGGCCGCGACTTTTCAGTCGCGGAAAGGTCGGCAGCAACGGTGTTCACTATCGTTGGACCATTGCTTCAATGGGGCCGCGACTTTTCAGTCGCGGAAAGGGCGACGAGAAGGCCGTCCAGCGATATCTCAGGCAGCTTCAATGGGGCCGCGACTTTTCAGTCGCGGAAAGTCGAAGAAAACGGCCTCCTTCGTGACCGGCACGATCGCTTCAATGGGGCCGCGACTTTTCAGTCGCGGAAAGAATCGTCTCTGCCGGACATCATCAATTGGATTCGCGAGCTTCAATGGGGCCGCGACTTTTCAGTCGCGGAAAGGATCCTACACCGCCTTCGTACTCCAGACGTTCGACGCTTCAATGGGGCCGCGACTTTTCAGTCGCGGAAAGCATATTGACCCGCTGCCAGTTGCCGGACGTGACGCTGCTTCAATGGGGCCGCGACTTTTCAGTCGCGGAAAGTCTTCGACGGCCTTCAATACCGTGGCTTCTTCGGCCGGCTTCAATGGGGCCGCGACTTTTCAGTCGCGGAAAGTTTAGGTCGGCCTCGGTCCGCACGTCGCCGGGCGGCTGCTTCAATGGGGCCGCGACTTTTCAGTCGCGGAAAGAATGTCGGCCCGGCAACCAGCGTCACGGTCTTCGTCGCTTCAATGGGGCCGCGACTTTTCAGTCGCGGAAAGAGCGATGGACTATTCGCGAGCCGTCTGGGCTATCCCGCTTCAATGGGGCCGCGACTTTTCAGTCGCGGAAAGCGCTTCGCACCGCTCATGCGGCGTCAGATTCGACGCGCTTCAATGGGGCCGCGACTTTTCAGTCGCGGAAAGGCCGGACGCCTTCGGACGATACACACAACTGGTGGCGGCTTCAATGGGGCCGCGACTTTTCAGTCGCGGAAAGGCCGAGGTCGGCACCGCGGAGGTAGGCACCATTGAGCTTCAATGGGGCCGCGACTTTTCAGTCGCGGAAAGACCGCGGCCAGTATCGCCGCGACTTCCGTATCGAGGCTTCAATGGGGCCGCGACTTTTCAGTCGCGGAAAGGATCGACTTTATCAGCAATCAGGAAGACGTGGATAAAGCTTCAATGGGGCCGCGACTTTTCAGTCGCGGAAAGGACAAAGACGGAGCGTTCGTCGAACGAATTGAGTACGCTTCAATGGGGCCGCGACTTTTCAGTCGCGGAAAGTATTTGCGGGGTGCCGCGCAGGGTCTGCATGAAACCGCTTCAATGGGGCCGCGACTTTTCAGTCGCGGAAAGAAGAATTCGCCGGGCAACTATCGCAACAAGCCGGCGGCTTCAATGGGGCCGCGACTTTTCAGTCGCGGAAAGCAGATCGATGATCTCGGCCTCGAATGCGGCGGCCTCGCTTCAATGGGGCCGCGACTTTTCAGTCGCGGAAAGGTCCAGTCGGTCATTGCGTGTCGTCCTTGCCCAGTATGCTTCAATGGGGCCGCGACTTTTCAGTCGCGGAAAGGTGCATGCCAGAATACATGATCTCGGGCGACGCCAGGCTTCAATGGGGCCGCGACTTTTCAGTCGCGGAAAGCGTTTGCCACGGTCAGCGTGCCGTTTTCCAGGTCGGCAATGCTTCAATGGGGCCGCGACTTTTCAGTCGCGGAAAGTTCCTTGCGCCTTGCATGTACACGCCGGGGTACGCGTGGCTTCAATGGGGCCGCGACTTTTCAGTCGCGGAAAGGCTCCAACTGCTCGTGCGACCGATCCAGGCCATGCTGCTTCAATGGGGCCGCGACTTTTCAGTCGCGGAAAGGCTACGCGAGAAGCGTGAACCGCTGGCGGTCTATATGCTTCAATGGGGCCGCGACTTTTCAGTCGCGGAAAGAAGCGGCGATACGATCCTCGAATACGAAGGCGACTTGGCTTCAATGGGGCCGCGACTTTTCAGTCGCGGAAAGCGGACGAGTGCCGCTGAACGTGCCGCTGATCGGCGGGCTTCAATGGGGCCGCGACTTTTCAGTCGCGGAAAGGTTGATCGCCGCCCCCTGGTAGAGCGTGCAATTGGTGCTTCAATGGGGCCGCGACTTTTCAGTCGCGGAAAGCTTCACCAGCACCGACCGCTCGAACCTGGGCGCCATCGCTTCAATGGGGCCGCGACTTTTCAGTCGCGGAAAGGCCACCAGGTCCGCCGGTCGACCTGTCGCGCTACGTGCTTCAATGGGGCCGCGACTTTTCAGTCGCGGAAAGGAATCGGAATCTGGCTTACTGCATTACTGTTTAGATTAGCTTCAATGGGGCCGCGACTTTTCAGTCGCGGAAAGTACAACTGCCGGATCAGTCTTTCCGGTCTTTCTACTAGCTTCAATGGGGCCGCGACTTTTCAGTCGCGGAAAGTAGTTGTTCCTTGGCATCCACACGTTAATAATAGTCGCTTCAATGGGGCCGCGACTTTTCAGTCGCGGAAAGCAAAACGAGAACCGCTTATGCAGTTTAGACTTACGTCGCTTCAATGGGGCCGCGACTTTTCAGTCGCGGAAAGATGACGAAAATGGTTGCTGGAAACTTCATGTTGGAGCTTCAATGGGGCCGCGACTTTTCAGTCGCGGAAAGGAGCATACCATTCCACAACACTTTTTATCATTGATTTGCTTCAATGGGGCCGCGACTTTTCAGTCGCGGAAAGTGGGGGTCTGAGAGCCCCCTCATAGACCACCTAGCTGCTTCAATGGGGCCGCGACTTTTCAGTCGCGGAAAGGTGATTCTTCTCGTTTATTAAACAAACCAAAAGATTATAGGCTTCAATGGGGCCGCGACTTTTCAGTCGCGGAAAGATTTTACCAAAACAAAGTGAGAGTCTATTACGTGAAGCTTCAATGGGGCCGCGACTTTTCAGTCGCGGAAAGCATCTTGTTGTTTGAGAACGTCAATCTGTGCTTTTTTCCGCTTCAATGGGGCCGCGACTTTTCAGTCGCGGAAAGGTTCATCAGCGAGCTGACCGACACCACGCCCAAAACGCTTCAATGGGGCCGCGACTTTTCAGTCGCGGAAAGAAAGTATACTGCATCAGAAGCTACTGGCGTATTTGGGCTTCAATGGGGCCGCGACTTTTCAGTCGCGGAAAGGACCATTCTTCCAGTCTAATCTACTCTACGTCTTCCAGCTTCAATGGGGCCGCGACTTTTCAGTCGCGGAAAGCAACAGTCGTGAGCCATCGCGACTTTGCACTTCAGGCTTCAATGGGGCCGCGACTTTTCAGTCGCGGAAAGAGACAACAATAACAATAAGGATAATGGAGATACGCATGGCTTCAATGGGGCCGCGACTTTTCAGTCGCGGAAAGTGCTTTCGATTCGGCTGGGTCTCTGGAAGATGGTAAGCTTCAATGGGGCCGCGACTTTTCAGTCGCGGAAAGGGCCACGACCTCCACGGCCGTCGGATCGCCGCTGGTCGCTTCAATGGGGCCGCGACTTTTCAGTCGCGGAAAGGGCTTCCCGCCAGGGCAAAGGCTTCGATCTTCTCCAGGCTTCAATGGGGCCGCGACTTTTCAGTCGCGGAAAGCTCTAAAAATTCCTCTACCTGCTTGACGACGTATCGGGCTTCAATGGGGCCGCGACTTTTCAGTCGCGGAAAGGTGGCGCTGTCGCCGGTCATGTTTCCGGTCAGAGTGCTTCAATGGGGCCGCGACTTTTCAGTCGCGGAAAGCGAGGGACTGGGCATGATGGACTCCGGGGATCAGTTGGCTTCAATGGGGCCGCGACTTTTCAGTCGCGGAAAGGGACTCCTCCATCGCCGACGGCTCAATCGCTTTGGATCGCTTCAATGGGGCCGCGACTTTTCAGTCGCGGAAAGCACCTGGTTGCGCACACACGGCGTTCTCCGATCCGCTGGCTTCAATGGGGCCGCGACTTTTCAGTCGCGGAAAGGCAAGACGACCTGTTCGGGGTGATGAGCCTTTGCCCGGCTTCAATGGGGCCGCGACTTTTCAGTCGCGGAAAGTCACCAGCACCGACCGCTCGAACCTGGGGGCCATCGCTTCAATGGGGCCGCGACTTTTCAGTCGCGGCCCCATTGAAG
>Ga0163150_10002753_pt1 | contig 26190 bp, 26 predicted proteins | sample OliLakLV19P2IB_FD_148628 | JGI IMG/M metagenome (GOLD analysis project Ga0163150, IMG submission 148628) | Freshwater microbial mat bacterial communities from Lake Vanda, McMurdo Dry Valleys, Antarctica - Oligotrophic Lake LV.19.P2.IB | ecosystem: Environmental > Aquatic > Freshwater > Lake >...
ATATATACTTTACTTATATTTTTGAATTATTACAAGCTTTTATTAACGATTAAATCGCAAAAGTTTGAAGATAGAATAGATAAAGATATCCACAATGATGGGCACAAGTAAATAAATATTGAGCCCTAACATGAATGAGCTGTTTGTATTTAAGAGATTTGCAAACCAGATAAATGGAGCATAGACTTTGAGTAACAACAATCCTCCGACAGTCGCGATGATTAGTACATTTATGAGTAACATACCTTCCATATCTTTTCTTGAAGAGAACATAGTATTTGAGGTTACAAATATTAAATATCCTACTATTAGATACATCCACCAACTTCCCCACTCTCTTGGCACAAAACTTTCGATTAGCCAGGTAAATAGTAATAACATGCTGATTCCCCAAATAATGGGAGCCACGCCAATTAATGCTCTGCGAAATGGATCAGTACGGTCTATTTCTACGCTGCCTAATTTAATGCCATGCTCTTCAACTTTGGGAAACAAATGTATATCGTGCACTGTAACTAACATGAGAGCTGCAGTTAGTGCGTGAGCCATTTCGTGTACAAATGTACCTGGTAAAAAAAATGTTGCAAGGAGATGGACTGTGGCTGTTTGACTTCGGGTTATTTTGATAATTAAATGGCTGAGTGAACGAATAAGTAATCTTGAGAAAAGATATAAGGAAAATATTTGAAAAATAAATAATATCGCCAAGATTACTCCGATGTTTTCTTGCATACTTAATATAGTACTTAAGTATTGATTGACAGGGAAAGATGGTAAATGAAATACTTCTGTTAACACAGCTTTGGGCTGTGGGTTTTGTGTATAAAAAATACCTTAAGGGGGTGACTTATGGATCAAACTGCTCAACGAATTGTAATACCTGCTGATGTGCGGGGGTTTTTAGAAGATTTATTAACGAGTGCAAATATTGCGTCACTAGATGACGATATGCAAGAGGAGCTTATTCAGGAACTTTATCAGCGATTGGATAATTTTCTTACGACAGTCATTTTAAATAATCTTCCAGCTGAACATTTAAATACTTTTATAGGTATGAATGAGGCAAAAACACCACAAGCAGAAGTGCAACAGTTTCTCCAAGAAAAGATGCCAAATGCAGATCAAGTATTTGCTAATGCATTTATTCAGTTTAGAGAAATGTATTTAGGTAATGTTGAAAGTGCTCCCCAACAGGAGCATCAGTCAAACTAATATATGCCACCTATCGAAGGAGGTTCCCCTCCACCAGATACCGGTACTGAAAGAGCAGTTGAACGCACGTATAGTCGTGCGGAAATTCGTGAGGCACTAAAAAAATCCGCAGAAGTTTATAAAAAATCCATTTTAGAAGATCCCCATTTGCATACAATGCCTGAATCTGAAAGGCAAAAAAAGTTTATTGAACATGCTTATGTGAGGAATGCAGTTGACTCTGTTATGACATGGAGAAAAAAGGATAAAGATACACATGAGCAGGTTTTTGCTAATCACGACAATAGTAAATTATTTACACAACAAGAAGGTGCCCCAGTCGAGTTAATGATAAAAAGCTTGTCCGAACAAATTGCAAAAGAAAAAAATTCGAAACGTAGGGAAAAATTAGCTCAATACAAAGATATTTTAGAATCTAATAGTAAAAGTTATGAGGAACTACATGGAAATTCTACACCTGAGGAAAAGGAAAAATATCAAGCTAGACTTAAATGGGAGGCTTATCTTATTAGTGGAGATGCACGAAATACTGGTAGTCCTGATGGGAATTGGTTTTTAGCGGAACAAACAATAAGGAATAGACGTGAACTTCGTTACCCGCCAATTGCTGGAGGGGCAGATGATGAAATTGTAGACCCTCCTCCACCGATTACTGATCCTCCAGATGCTGATGATCCACCTCTAGATACTCCCCCTACACCTCCAGTTGATACTGCTGTGGATGATGATACGGTTCATGAAGTTGTGATTGCGAATCGGGACCGGGATGCTTGGAAGAATGCGCGTGAACTTGCGCAAAAATTGATTGCTAAAGAACAGAGGGCTGGATCAATTTTTAATCCTTTAACTTGGGGAAGAAAATTGGGACTTAAACGGATTGAGATGTTTTGGGAGCAGAAGCTAACACGACAAATTCACACGGCTTCAATCCAAAGTGGTAATGCTTATGTGAATGTTGATATGGCGGCAAGTTCTATTCGTATTGGGGACTTATTTAGAAATGAAGTCCGCAATCTTCGAATCGATACAACTACACGAGCTGGTTCTAATTCTGAAGCTGCTCGAGCAGCAGTTGAAAGTTTAAAAACACAACATCGTGAAGGGATTGACGCATCTGGCGCAGAGGTGCTCCCAGGAAATAGAAATGATTTAATTGAGGTCAACGGGCCAATCAGAGATCGCGTTATAGCTGAGCTGCTTAGACCTGCAATTAGAGGGGAGATTTCTCCTTTGCTTGGTCGGCGAATTGAAACTGCCGCAGATGTGCAAGAAGTACTCCGCTCTTTTGCAGATGCAAACCAGAATGACCCACAAATTAGGCAATTATTTGGTGAAGGAAATATCTATGGTGAAGGTTCTAAATTATTTGCAACGGATTTACTTGAGATGGCAGGCTCGTTGCGTGCACATGGTTATGCAACAAAAGAAATTGATGAAAAGGTTAAGATTCTACTTGCTAATCCTGAATGGGCTGGAAATTCTGAAGCTACATTCAATGAAGTTGATAACTTTATTCGTTGGGCGCAAGAAAGAAAATTGCGTGGTGCAATTTTAAATCCAACAGTTGTTTCGATTGGTATGTCACTTGGGCTTGCTGGACTTCAATCTGCTGCTAGAAAGATGTCGACTGCTGGTGTGGCAGTTGGTGTTGGAACATTTATCGCATCTCCGCTTATTGCCCCTCTTGCTGGTGTGGCAGTTGGTGCACTTTGGGCTGCAGCTGAACGAAATACAAATTTGAAGAAAGATCGAGCAAGGCATCAACGTGAACGTGGATATGGTGATCAGATGCCAGCGCCTGGTGAGGCGCCGCGAAGAGAAGCCCTTGATCAATATCAATACTTCACTGCTACTTCAGATCATTTATTGAACGGATTTCGTGATCCTGCAACACAAACTAAAAACAGCCGTGAAATGACAGAACTCTTACGAGAACATCCGATTTCAGGCCGAGATCTGTTAGTTGGAGATGATCGAAAAGGAATTCGTGAACTCATGGGTGCAGATTTGAGTAATCTAGATAACCGCCAAGCTGTTATTCGTAGAGTTGCAGAAATTCGAGCCCGACTTGATCATTCAAAACAAAATGTTGATTTAATTCAGTTTGAGGACAAAACTCAAGTTGAACAAGGGCGCTTAGGGCTTATTGTAGCGATGGTTGAAGCTCGTCGAGCTTTGACTGCATCTGGTATGACTACAGCAGAAATAAAATCTATGGAAAATCAGTTGGTTGGTCAATGGAATGTGCGCTTCGCAGGAGATCGTACAGACCAAGATCAGCAGTTTGCACATTATCGATTACGACAATCATTGATCGCTGGGGCAGTTGGTGGGGCGATTGGTTTAGTTACTGCAGAGGTGACGCAAGAAGTCTCAACGCAAATTGCACGACACTCGCCAACTATGGATAATATGCCAGTTATTGGTTCCATTATTAATTCAGGGAGAACAATTAGAGAAAATATCGTGGATGGTAAACCTTTTAGTGAGTGGAATTTGGGAGGACATAATCCAGACCAGATTGATTATGCCCAAACACAAGAACTTGTTCGTAGTCAAGGATCGTCACTGGAAATACGTCCTGGGGTATTTTTGGAGCATGCAAGCGATAATAGTTACCACTTAAAGGATTCGGCAGGGGCTGAACTTTATAGTGGTGGTATTCGAGTTGAGGATAATGGAAATATTGTGATCAGTACTACTGAAAATAGCGCTTCACTTCCGCCATCAATTAAAGAACTTATGGAGCAGCCGGGTGTTTTAGTACACGAACGGGATCTTCCATGGAATGGTGCCGAGCTTTATGCCAAGGGAGGAATGCAGGAGTTAGGGCAAAATATTGCTCTTCGGGTAACTGTTGATTCGGCTAATAATAGGATTGTTGATTTAGTAGATTTGACTTCAAATACTGTGGTGGCTTCTCCCCCATTACGACTTGAACCTGATGGAAGATTTGTTATTGAGCAAGGATTTGATAAGTTACCTGATAATTTAAAATTACTATTTGGACAAACAGGTTGGAGTCATGCCCCTACAGATGGACTTAATAATCCAGACTTCAATATTGATAAGGCAAAAGACTTTGCAAATAATGCAGTCGCTCGTGGTGGAAGGCTTGGGCTCAATAATACTGTTGATTGGGCAATTGATCCTGAGGCTAAAAATCATTTAGGTGAAGCAGATAATGCAATCAGCTTTACTGATAAAGCAGTAAATGGTTCAAAAGGAGTTGATTCACATCCAGGTTGGATAAATAAAGATGGGTCATTTGTATTTGCAGGAGAAAAAGCACATATGTCTGCTGAAGCTCAAACATTTCTTGGCACTATGGAAGCTAAAGAAACAACTGAACATAACCTTAAATATTATATGGCGGAACTTGCAAAAGGTGGAGTTGATAAAGCACGTCATGAAGTAATTCAGCAAGGAAATTTTACTATTGATACTCATGATTTACATACTGGAGATCTTAATATGGATGTTCAGTTGGATGCGAATGGTAAGCCTGTATTAGGCTCGGATGGACAACCTATTCCATTACATCTTCCTTATGATGAATGGGCAAAAAGAGGAGGGTTTGATGCAGTAGGAAATCGAGTGCCTCGAATTGATCCTATTACTCATCAAACTGAAGTAGGAAAGATGTCTTTTGCTTATAAAGCAGAAACACCAGATGAGATTTGGGTTAATGGTTTTTTACAGCAAGATGGAAAAATTCATGTAGATCCAGCTTATTTTGTTGATAACAATTATCAAGGAAATAAAGTGATTTCACCAGAACAATGGGAAAAGGTATTTGGTGAGATGGGTAAAGAAGGTTGGACTGTAGACAAGACTGCTGAAGGACAATATATTATTACCCCACCTACTGCAACAGCTTATACTCCTCCAACATTTGAGGCCATTGATCCTCCTGTTAAAGGATCAGAAATAGTATTGGTAGCACCGCCTGAGCAATCACCTGCTTTACCAATTATTGATGCACCACGATTTCCGCTAGAAGCGCTTGCTCCTTTTCCGGGTTTGCCGGATACTCCTCGAAATGAATATTATTCAGGTGAAACATTAACTGAATCAAGAAAGTGGTTGAGTGAGAATCCTCAAGCTCATAAACCGGTACGCAAAGTTAAGCATGCTGATGGTACTGAAAGTTGGATTGATAAAGATGGTAATCCGGTTAAAAGAGATATCTCCAGAGAACGCACTCAAATTAGTGAATTTATGACCGCTTTACAGGCAGAAGATCCTGCTCATTACGCAGAGCTATTGCGACTAGCTCCATTAATTACACCTATGAATAACGAAACTCGAGTAGCGGTCAATATTCCATCTTGGATGGAAGGCAAAACTATTTATGAAACTTTAGATAAATATACAAAGCAAGTAGATAAGGATGGCAATCCAATTGATCCAAATTTGTATGAAATTAATATTATCGTTAATCGTAAAACTGGGTCTACAGCTGATAATACTGTTGCAGAGATCGAACGGTTTAAAGCATCTGCTGCGACCCGAGGGCAGAATCTTCAAATAAATTATATTGATGTTGAATTTGATGCGCCACTCAATAATGTTGGAAATGCACGTAGAGTTATTACAAACTTAACATTATTACGATCATTACAGCGAAGTACTCAGACTGGACAACTTTATATTGAATCTGAAGATGCAGATTTAATTTCGATCGATCAAAAAACAGTTACTAATATTATTGAGAAACTCGATGAAAATCCACAATTAGATGCTGTAAGAGGTATTCAAGATAGAGCGCCAGAAAAGATGATGGAAAATGATTTCCTCTTCTTATACCGCCGAATGCAGGACTTTAAAGAGGTATTCTTACGAAGAAAAGACTACCGACCAGAAAATAATCCTCGTGGCAGTTTCAATTGGAATCGCACTATAACTGGAGGATGGAATACTGCATACACGGCTGAGGCATACGCTTTAATTGGTGGATATAATCCTTATATGTCTAAAGGTGAAGATATGTTAATTGGTGAACGGCTTTCTATGGCTCGTGGTGATGGATTAAATCCTAATACTGAAATTGTTGGTAGAGTAAACACTCGAAGTGATTCATCACCAAGAAGATATATCTATGAGGTAGCAACAGGACAAGCTGCATATGGAGAGAACTTTGAAGATCCTGCTGTGAATGCATTAATTCGGAACAAGACGCCTGAAGAATTAATGGAAAGTATTGAAAATCTTTCACGTATTGATTCAGCAAATACTAATCTTTTTGCCAGTATGGTAAATAATGAATATCAATTCATTTTAGGAACTACTCCAACCGAAGCAGATGCACAAGATGTAACAAAACAAGTAATGTTATGGCTTGGATTTAAACCAGGAGATTATGAATTTGGACCAAGTCATAATCTTATTGTGAATAATTGGTCAAATGTTTCGACTGCACTAAATGGATACCGAGAACGACACACGCGTCCAAGGGCAGATGGTGAACGAATAAGAAATGAGGCAACTGTAGGTACACCACCACTGCCTCGGCCAAGAAGTATTTTTCCTCGATTTAGAAATGGTTTGCGTAGGAGAATGAGCAGACCATAATTTGACAACTTTTTCTGTTTAAATTAGAATCTTAATTATGTTAGCCTTAGAGCAGCTTACAGCACGATATCTGGAGAAAAGACAGCCATTTACGAATCTTCCTTTACCAAAAGTAGAAATACCAGATGATCTGAAGCTAGTTGTTAAAGACTTAGGGCTTAATCCTAAACTCGTAGCTAAATTGAACTGGCACCGTAATTTTGATCATAGAGATGAAGTAGGCAATAGAAGGGTTCCAGATTTAGTCAAAAGTGAACTTCTTTATGCGTTATCCACAAAGAAAGTCAGAACTCATTTCGGAACCAAAGCAGATTTACTTCAGTTAGGTTTTACTGAACTGGCTGCTGAACATAAAAGTGGCGTATTTGGTGGGCATGTTTTTGGTGTTCAGGGTGATATTGGTAGGTACTACCAAAATATTGGTGGAGCTTCTTCTGAATTAGGTTTACCAGTATCAGATGAATACATCTTTGCAGATGGAGTCCGTAGTGACTTTCAGGGAGGTTCTCTTTTTTTGCCAAATTATGCATCTACTGTACAAAAAGAAAATGGGTGGAATAGAGATACTCAAAAAATGTTAGCGATATGGTCAAACAATGATTTAAAAAAGATTACTGAGCCGGAGGTTCCAACTCAAGAAGCGGCCCCATCTCCCCAAGGAACTGAAGGTCTCTATATGACATTAAAAGATAGTAATGATTCTGAACAAGAACGACACTTATTGATTCTTCACAAAAGCGGAAAATATGTAAATTCAGTAGTATATGTAAATTGTTGGGATAATAGGTATTATAATTTGATCGGTGGAACCGCTTCTCGATTAGGATTTCCAATCCCTAAAATTGGAGTTCGCGAATCAGATCGGACTATTATGCCATTTGAAGGCGGTAATCTTATTTGGACTCCATCTGCAGGACAAAGGCATAGCATAAAGAGCTAACGGTAATTACCATCTTTATGGAGCAAGTTTTACTTTTCACTTCCAAATTGTGTGTCTCTCAAATACGGTACCTGCTAACCATGAGACATAATAATGGCATGTTTCTATGATATAAATAATACATGGCTGGAGAATCACATGAAGGAAATCCATTACGATTTGGGCGGAGAAAGTTCTTGACAGCACTTGCTGGTGCAGCTGCGGTTGCAACCGGATATGTGGCTATTGATGACAGACGGAGACATGGTGCTCAGGAAGCTATTGCAGGTATTCCGGGTTGGATTAATAGAAAAAATCCTGAAAAAGTAAATCCTAAAATTGAAAACCCTTCTGAAGCAACACTGAATAATTGTTATCAACGTTTTTTTAACGGTAAGGAAAATCTTATGCCTAAGAAAGCCTGGGTACGGGTTCTTGAAGATTCTGGGGTTAAACGAATAGAAGGTTTAGGTAATAATATTGCCAGTCTCGCCTATCTTTATTATGACAGAGAGAAGAAACCAAATGAATCTGTTGATCAGTTCTTTGAACGCTTTATGGATACTCTCGCAAAAAAATCAGGTCAGGCCGGTTTGGATTTTATTACTTTGCTTGCTACCCTGCAAGTGAGTGGTGAGAATACCAGAGATCTAAAAGAGCAAAAAACCGATGTGACTGTATCAGGGATTCAGCAGGTAATTATACCTGCCGGACGAGCTGCAGGATTAGATTATTTTGCACAAGAATCACTACGCCCGGGAAAACAATTTGATCAGCTCAAAAATAGTACACTCGGAAAATATCTTCCGGACATGCCAATCGAAATGCGGGATATGAATGCTACTATCCGTTTTCAATCAGAACGTACTATAGGGATGATGGATTGGGAATCAAGTATGCGGGCAGATGCTGTGCTTCGTTTCGGAACTGAAGCAGTAAAAGCTGAATTTGCACGGGACTATCCTGATTTAGTCCGCTCGTATCAAGATATCTTAGTAAAAACAAGGAGTACCGTTTGAACCTATTATTGATAAAAAAGGGTATGAAGAAGTTCAGCGACGGCAAGGTGATACCTTAAAAAAGAGCAAACAGGACATGGAACAACAAGCTCGGGAATTTTTAGATAAATATAAAGGTCATTTAGATATATTTGTTCATGACGAAAAAGCATTGGAAGCGATCGGGATCGGTGAACCATTGGATTTATGGCAGAAATACAACAAAACAGATGCTTGGTATAACTTGGTTCAATATACTCACCAGCAAGATGAAAAAAGAACTGATGAGAAAGCTGCCTTAGCAGAAACTAAACGGATGATGCGAGAAGAATTTGATCACAGGAAGGAGCATTACTATTTTCAGCTTATGTCCCAACAGATTCTGAACCCTAAATTTCTACCATTTCTTCTAGACCGTGCAAGAAAAGCAGGAAATTCCTTTGAAATAACTGCTCTAGAAAAAATGATGACTAGTGTTGAACGATACCAATCACAAGCACATCAGGTGCGTGGAAGATTTTTGGCTGCAGAAAGTTTGGAGGGCCCACTTGAATACAATAGTGATTTCCAGGCTCTGGCAACTGCCACTACTACTAAAATGTTATCAGAACAAGCCGGTCCTTTTGACCCCAAAGATAAAGACAGTTTATATTGGCATATCTTTAGAACGGTAGCAATTCGGGAGATATCTCACCCCTTACTTGTAGTTCAAGAAAGTGGATTTGCACCAGATATTACCGTTGATCCGCCATACGTTGTTGATAAAACAATGGAGAGTTTAGGGAAGCTGGAAGATTTATTAATGGATAAAAAAATCTTAAATCAGCCCGCATGGAAAAACATGACTGCATTTATGAATGCCTATAATGCTATACGTGATAAAAATTATGCTATCTTTCCCGATTTGAGTGACGCTGATCATCGTCAAATTGAACATTACTTTGCTACGCGAGTGGTAAATACTCCTCATATTGCGATGAATCGTTCACAATCAGTTGTTTGGAATTTAGTTGCGCATCAAGCTGCTTAATTTACTTTACCATTGGATGAATGGAATATCTTCGTTTTGAATCTTCACTTGGTGTTACACTATTTGGTTTATCAATTTCAAAGTAAATTTCCATACCACTTAATGCAATTGCAGCGGCAGATCTTCTTATTGTTCCAGAGTCTAATCCTATTACCACTGTACGTTTGTTCTTAACATCTTCAGTGAGCTCTCCCTGTGAAAAAACATTCGCGGCAGCCTGAACATCTAGTGATTCAGCACGCACCAGACGATTATCCATTGTAGTAACAAAAATACGTGGTTTATGTCCTCCAAGAATAGGTGCTTCACTTTCGGGTGTCATAATTGCTAAAGTTGCATATCGTTGAGTTAGCCAATACTCCGAAACCCGCGCAGTTTTTGGTCTCCAGATTGGTCTATCCCATTGAAGTAAAGCAGGTTCACGATGTGCGGCTAGGATATCTGGGTTTACGTGCGCAAAATCTGCACGCATTTTTTTGATTGCTTCATCTTCAGAAAGATTTGAGGGATGAGCGATTTGGATTCCTGGTCCTTGAGTTTCTGCAGTACATGAGGATATAAGTCCTGCAGAACCTGCTAATACAACACTAAGAGATCCTCTTACAAATTCCCGTCTTGTAAGACTTCTTGCACCATGTTGTGATTGTTCGATTGATCGTCCATTTTCCATAAAAGGGATTATAGTATCTAACTATGTCAAAGTCAACTTTATTATTTCTTACGCATATAATCATTTTTCGTTTCTTCCCCAATTAATGCTTGGTAAATATATTCTTGTTCCTTTTTTGGTGTAATCGTTTCAACATTAAGTTCAATTGCTTCTGAAATTTCATAATTGACTTTAGGATCTAATCCTCTCATATATATTTTCCAGTCATCTATTCCTAGTCCATCAACTTCAGCAAAAGCATGTTTAATAGTTTCAATAACTCTAGTTATTTCCTGAATATTTTCTATATAATTACCCAACGAATAATGACTCTCAAATAATGATTGCCAGTTATCCCTTTCTACTTGTTGATAGATTTTCATTACTATTTCAAAAGGATCAATTAAAATTATTCCACGAAGGAGATTCATCTCTCTAATAATATTAGAGTTATTATATTGGAGTCAACTATTATTGGGTTTTTAACAATTTTTTTACTTCAGCAAGCTCTTTTTCTAGTGCTTCTACCTTCTTTTCCAGCATAGTTTGGGCAATATCCTGATCTGTAAAGAAGTTTAAGGATTGTTTGGTAATTTCTGCGATCTTTTTTAATTTTTGGAAAGGAGGTTCTGCACGGCCCTGTTCATAGGCTGAGATTGATTTATCTGATACACCAATGCCTTCGCCTAATTCGAGTTGGGAAATTCTGGCGTTCTTTCTCGCCTCACGCAATCTTTTTGCAAATAACGAAAGATCTTTTTTCATAGTTGTTATTATACACAATGGAACGCTTCTATAGAATAGAATTAATATTTACTGTTCTCTCTACCCTTTAAAAGGGAGGACTTTCATTTCTGGAGCCACTAATCCCGGAGTGAGCATTTCTAATTTGAATGGATAATCATTATAAATATTTGACCAATCTTCAAATCGACCGTGCATTTGTTTTAGAACTTCTCTAAGATTTATGGCATCAGGGGTTGGTGTTGTTAATCTCACTATTGGGCCCTTTTCTGTTTCTACTTTTTCAAAAACTACACTACGGTTTGTCCTTTCAATATGGAATCTCAAGTACCCTTGTAGCGGAGTTTCATATATCTGCCCTGGAACGAGTAATCCCCGTCCTTCACGAAAGCCATAATAAGTATCTCCCTCCCAGGCATTTCTGTCGGAAACAAGAAATTCTAATTCAGCCTCTGGCCTACCTTTTTCCAAATTAAATGAGTCTCGTGCTGATTGACTTTTTCCTTGTTCCAACCATCTTAGATACTCAGATAATGGTGTATATGCAGGATAGTTAATATTCAGACTTTGTTCTGGATTAAACCCACTACATACGGCAATATCATTTCTTAAGGATCTTCGCGCTGTCATAATCATCTGGTTCTCCAGGTCTTTCTACCCACGCAATTAAAGCTCCAAAGGTTGCTGAATGCATCCTTTGTACTCTTCCATCAACTTTTATAACTCCACCTTCGTTGGCGTGGTATACGATCCGAAAGGGATCATCTCTAAAAGTAATACCTACACCTTTTTCATAATCAGGTTTCTCAGTAGATCTTTCACGTCTGGCCAAAGTTTTACCATCAGGCAATAATCCATAATCAACATATACTTTTTTTGCATCACCCCACCAATAGCGATCACCAATTAGTGAAAATTGTTTTTGATCAAGTAATACCTCTTGTAAAGAATAAAATGTTCCTTCTCTTGGATGACGTTCTGGGTATGTTTTAAATTCAGGAATCTCGTGACCTACTAAATCTTCTAACTCTTTAACTTATTTAACAGATACTTTTTGTGCCTCTGACATGCAAGAATTATATCATTACAGAAGATACTTTGCAAACTATAGGTTTAATTGTTGCGGGGGTTGGAACACATTAGAACTTATTTTGCTGATGTAAGTATCTAAGTAGAATTGCAACACTACGCTCTTCTTGCATTCCTCCCTCTAAACAAAGTCTTTTGACTTCATTTAAAGAAAGTCTTCTACCTTTATTTCTTCACCGTGTTCTAATTCTTGACCTGAGGACCTTTCCTGATATCTATTAACTACGAAGTACAACAAGTCCCACTCTACAGTTGCACCACATTTAGAAGTGGCAAAATGAGTCAGATCCTCAACATCTAACCCCACTTCTTCTAATGCTTCTTTTTTTGCTGCGGTCTCAGCAAGTGCTACCATATCCTCGTTTGCAGTTAATGCCAGATTATAATCAGTTAATCTATCAAATACTTTTCCTCCTGGAAGTCGATAATCCCAACCATTAAGTTCTCTTCTAAATTCTTTTGTCATTAAAAGATTGCCGTTTGGTGTTGGAATAATTAATCTTATCCCTGGCGCACGTCTTGCAAACTCGAAAGTTATTTCTTTTTCGCCTACTTTAACTTGTTGTTGAACTACTTCAAGAATTTTGCCTTGATACACTACTGTTTCTGCAGCCTTTTCAATCATGATTGTATTATACCAAACTAGAAGTTCGAATCTAATCGTTGTTTTGATATAGTTAGAAGGATTTTTGTGCCTAAAATGCTTGGTTGCGGGGACAGGATTCGAACCTGCGACCTCGAGATTATGAGCCTCGCGAGCTACCACTGCTCTACCCCGCTCCCGCATTATATGTGAAGTTCAAACGTGCGTCAAATAGCCATCTTTTCATTTGCTTTTGCATGTAACTTATAGTAATATATCGCACATGGGTGGCACATCAGGAACAGAGTTTGACTTTGGAATAAATCACGAACCGTCACGAACCGCATATTCGGATCGAGACTCTCGTGGTCGTGGCCGACTCTCTGGGTGTGGTTTAGGGCTAGTTGGTTGTGTAACTGCGCCGATTGCTGCTGTAGCTTTAGTGGCTGCTGGGTTTGGTGCCGGAATGTATGTTCAAAAAGAATTTCTTACTGAAAAACCTGAAAATAAAATAACTGCATTAGAAATCAAATCAGAAGGTATGCATCCTGCCCGAAAAGAGATATTTTTTGAAAATACAATTACTTATAAGGAACGTGGAGTCCATCAACGTATGCGTGGATGGTTACGTGACCGCTCTTCATTTGTGGATTGGGTAGCAAGTTTAGGTGATTCTGAAGTTGATATGGAAATGGTTGGTAATTGTGGAGCTGGGGTTGATCACTTATTGTATCCTCCAATTTATGATGCGAACCGTGAAAAAGGAACAGTGACAGCTACTATTGGACCGGCTGATGTTTTCGGATGCAGCTTTGAATCTCCCGAATCAGGGCAAAAAAGAAATACCGGCATGAGATTTGAAAGTCGTGGAGGTATTCTTAATGCACCTCCTGAAATATATAGTTTGCTTACAGATTATGGGATCGATGCTCTAATACAAGAAGCAAAGAGACAACGAATGGATGACGAAGCAACGAAACGTGCACGTGACGAGGAATATGCTAAATTAGAAGCGCTTGGATATACAAATATTACTGTAAATAATTATCAGCGACGTCGACCAGAAGATGCGCCTAGACCGATTGCCTCACCTATGCCTGCTCAAAAACCTGGAGCTACTGCAACTCCACGACGTAGATAATTTCACTACATAAACAGATTTAGCCATTTTTGCCAGTTAGGTTCTATTATTACCGGTGTAATTACTGGATTTGCGGCTTGTTTTGCCTGATTTATGGCTTCATCGGAGATTATTACTACAGTTTCCCCTGATCTAGCTAAATTTAGCTTATCTCGGGCAATTTGCTCGACATACTCTGGTTTTTGGACACTTGATAACTGATTCTTAAGTTTTCTGTTTTGGTCTTGGAGTTTATTTACATCATCTGCTGCTGTTTCTAAACGCTCTCCTACTTTGATCGATTCATTGATTTGGCGTGTTAGCCCATAGATAAAGAAAGCTGCAAAGATAAAAATAACGAAAATAGTGAAGGTTTTATTCATATTCACTATTTATTTTACTCTAAAAAGGTAATAAATAGGGGTTAATTTTTTAAAACATTTGGGTTCAATTAACTCACTCCTGGCTTTTTTCGTACCTAAGCCTTATAGTGTTAAAAATATTACTAGCTAGCAAACCTATTCTTTTTATTATTAACAAAAGATTTACTTGACTTTATTATCCTGGGCATATATTATATAGGATATAATTCTGAACAGATTAGGTTCGGATTAAAAATGATTTATGATTAGTTTAAGAGACGCACATCAACAGTTTATCGGCCACTTAAAAGGACGCTCACGGGCTTCTGCAACTATCCTCGCTTATGGCAAGGATATTGAACAATTAGTAGACTTTCTCAACAACAAAGGGATCTTAAATGTATCTGATGCGAAGACAGATGCATTACAAGAATTCATGAACTCTTTGGCAACAGAAAATTATACGGCTAAGTCAATTTCACGAAAAACAAACTCAACAAAAACATTTTTTAAATTCCTTCGTGCTTCTAATTTGATTGATGATGATCCTGCCAGGGCACTTGAACATCCAAAGTTTGAGAATAAGCCACCACGAATTTTATCTGAACTTGAATACAGAGCTTTGCGAGATGCAGCAAGAGGAGATTTACGAATTTCAGCTATTATTGAATTACTTCTCCAAACAGGTGTACGTATTGGTGAGCTTGCACAGCTTACTGTTGATGACGTGCAATTTGAAGGTCCACAATCACTTTTGCATATTCGACAATCAGAAGGTGCTGTTGAACGCACAATTCCTTTGAACAAACCTGCAGTAGATGCAGTTAAAAGATATTTAGAAGTAAGACCTGCAACTACTAACCGTGCTTTATTTGTAACTAAAACTGGTAAACCATTACTTATTAGAAATATTAGAACTGCAATTGATAGATATTTTAGACTTGCTGGAATAAAAGAGGCTAAAGTTAATGATTTAAGACACACTTGGATTGCACATCACTTATCTGCAGGTACTTCCCTTTTGCTTATCTCTAAACTTGCAGGACACAAAAGAGTTTCTACAACTGAGCGATATTTACAATTTATTCAAGGCAAAACAACTGAAGGCAAAGTCCAACTCGAGGAACTCTAAAAATATTTGCATAAAGCTCCCATTTCTTTATATGTCATTCTGAACTTGTTTCAGAATCCCACAGAGTTTATAATTGGCATTACATATGCTGTTTTATAATCTGTAATTCCTGATTCTAATCCTTTTTTAAGTCGTAGCACCACAGCATGATTACCACTTAACTTATGCGGATTTTCGTCTGACACAGCTTCAATAAGATGTAATGATTGATTTATTTTAGATAGGTCCCCTTCTAAAAATCCAATAGTTGCGGACACATAATAATTCCAAGGATCTTTTTTATCCTCGTGAAATGAATGACCAAATGATTTAATTGCTTGTTCATAATGATCTCTACCTACCTCTGCTAATAACTGTCCTATATGAAATAGCATTATCTCTGGTTTTAATAGAGGTTTATCTTTGGGTTGATTTCTAATCGCTTCCTGATTTTGAGAAATATATTTTTAAATTACTTCAACGGCTGTTAGATTGGATTGAGGATCTCCTACACTTAATAAACTTCTCCATCCGCTCGGAGATTGATCAAAATCCCATGGGGATAATGATAACATTGCGGGTTGGTTATATTCCTCATGAGAATTATCTTCTGTGGCCATATATATGTGTGAAGCCGGGAGGACTCGAACCTCCGACCAGATGTGTATAAGACATCCGCTCTACCAACTGAGCTACGGCTTCTTGTAATCTGCCGTTTCTCGCGCTTTTTGTGCGCTGAGCTACGGCTTCTTGTAATCTGCCGTTTCTCGCGCTTTTTGTGCGCTGAGCTACGGCTTCATGTAACTACTTCCGTATCTCGCTTTTTGTGCGCTGAGCTACAGATTCGTTCAATGTCGTTATTATAAGGCTAAGGGGATTCTGAAACAAGTTCAGAATGACAAGTGTTAAAACTTTGCGCGCTCACCGATTTCAGCTTCGACTAGTCTTCTGTCGCGTCCGTATGTGAGCCGTGAGAGTTCTTTAATTGCCCGCGCTACGTCAGGACGTTTCATTGCATTCCAGGCTGCCATGTCTTTGGTTAAGTTGACTGAGAATGGTGGCACTGGTTCGCCTTTTACCTGGGTTTTCATATAGATGTGATGTGCTTCAATATTTACTAGATCCTGTTCATTAAAGATTGGGGCAAATTCATGTTGGAGGAAGTTAGCATCTGTGACACCTACTCGGTAACACATTATAGTACCGACGTTTCCGAAGATTGCGTTTTTAACATCTTCAGGCATCTGACCGATAAACTGATTAGCAACTGTTAAGTTTAAGCGATATTTTCTGGCCTCGGAAAGAATTTCAGAGAAGGTATCCGTTGCAAAGTTTTGGAACTCGTCTACATATAGGAAGAAGTCGCGGCGTTGATCTTCGTGGATATCTACACGAGACATGGCTGCTGCTAGAATTTTTGGTACAAGTACTAGTCCAAGGAATTGTGAGTTTTCATCACCAATTTTTCCTTTGGAAAGGTTCACCATAATTATTTTTCCAGAATCCATTGCTTGGCGAAAATCGAATGATGAATTTGTCTGACCTATCATATTACGCATCATAATGTTCGTTACAAACTTTCCGAATTTTGAAACGATATAATCGAGGGTTTCAGATTTATGAAAGTCTGAAGTTTGAGCAATCTGGTCAGTCCAATATCTCCGTACCATCGGGTCTTGAACAAACGGTAACATGTCCTGGACAAATTGTGGATCTGAGAGTACACGAACTACCTCAACGAATGATCCTCCTGGTTTACTCATAACAGTTAACATTGCATTACGAACAGAGTGTTCAAACCGTGGTCCAATAATACCGGTTTTCTGCGGATCATATAGTTTGTACATCAAGCCGATAATTGAGTTTACTATGAAGTGCTTTTGATCTTCAGTTTTGTGATCAAGTAAGTTCATACCGATTGGCCGTTCCATGTCTCCTGGATCTAAATAGATTACGTCTTGGGCACGGTTTGGTGGAATGAGATCGAGCATTCCTTCAGCTGCATCACCGTGAGGATCTATAAAACATAAACCCTTACCTTTGAGAATATCTTGGAGCATCAAACTTTTGAGTAATTCTGTTTTTCCAGTACCTGTTCTACCGATAATATACATATGTCTTTGACGATCTGAATCACCGACAAAAACAGGTCGTTCAAGTCCACGGAATTGTGACTTACCAATGTAGAGTCCTTCAGTTGGGATCTTTTCAGGAGCTGGTGCTGCTTTAGCTGGAAGCCAGGTGATGTGCGGCGTTTCAACTGTTTTGTTTGGTAAGTGGAATACAGAGGCTATTTCGTCTGCAGTCAGGACTGAAACTTTATCGAATTTTGGCATGTAACGATAGATGAAATCTTGCATAAAGTTCTTTTCAGACTTTACTTTCATACCACCGAAGCCATTAAAAGTGCCGTTGAATTGTTCAATCGATGCTTTAATATTTGCTAAATGGGCTTTTGCTGATTCTTTTGATGTTGAGGAAACAACAGTTCTAATAATAAATTCGAAGCCGTTTTTTGAGAGTTTATTTTCAACTGCTTCAATTTGTTTTTGATCTGGGGGGGCTTTTGGTTTGTCACCATCGCCTGGATCTTTTTCTTTTTTGATGAATTTTTTACCTATATCTTTCCATTTATTTTCTGAGGGAGAAATTAACATTTGGATTACTGCACCCTCTCCTGGTTGCATTTTGGCTAGGGCTGAGGTAATACCTGCGAGTGGATCGGTTGGTAATTCTTTATAACTTTTGATCGGAAAATGATCTGCGTTTTTCAGTTTATATGCAGAGTATGCGGTCTGGCCTGTTTCGGTAAAAATATTATATTCTGGCACTTCTTTCACTGATGCATCTGGATATGCACCGTTGATTTGTTTCTCAACTAAGTCCTGGTATTTTTTATGACAGGCAACATAGAATTTAATTGACTCAGGAAGTGCAACAATTTCAAAACTTATATGTGGTTGAACTTTAAAACCTTTTATCATTCCGAGAAATAGCCCGTTATCTGAGACTTTTATGGACGATAATGTTGAAAAGAATTGTTCGGCTGCATCAATTTTTATTTCATTTGCCCTTGGCACAGTTATATTCAAGAGTACAAATTTTAAGGAGTCCTTTTCCCTATCTCTGAATTTATACCATGATTGAAATACTGGCCACCAGAAATAAATAAAGCCGATGATTGAGCCAAAAAAAACTACAACTAACAGCAATCCAATTAAAAGACCGATTATGTCTGCACCAATAACTGGCGCGATTGGAGCGGGTGTTTGTGATACGACTAAACTACTTGCTTCCATATTGTTGTCTCCACGCGTATTTTAGCAGATTATGTTTACAAGTGCCAGAAATATATCAGGCTGCAATCTGCTCTGGTTTTTGCGTGACGGGTTGAGGTTGAGCAGTTTCTTGAGTTGGGAATTGGATAACATTTGACGGAGCTTCTTGCACTGCATTTGTTGAGATTGGTTCAGGTGTTGGTGTAGGGTGAACAATAGGAGGAGCTACTTTATCTCCAGTGGGTTCTTGTCCTAGTTGTACAGCTCTTTTCTTTGAGAATTCGAGTGGCTTATCAGATGGTGTCACATACCATCTTTTTCTTTCTATTGTTTTTTTTGCATCTTCGACCGTTGCTCCTGCTATATCGGCAGTCTTTTGTGCGAGATGTGGGAAGAAATCAACAAGACCCCGACCTATCATTCTCAGTAATGGTTCTTTATGTGATTGTTCTTCAGCTTTTTCTTCTTCAGTTTGTTCAGGAACGCCTATTTCAGTGTATGCATGCTCAGACTGCATTACATTTTCAAGGTAATTTCTATATGCTTTCATATCAGGTTCAGGCAATGTAGCTTCTGGCTCTGATTGTTTTATTCCAGCGTATAATTCATTTTGATGTCTTTCGTCTTTATCAAAGATCAATGGTGTTTCATTTGTAATTGTTTCTGGAGTAAGTGGTAGTTTCTGATTTAGTTCTGTGGCAGTTGGCATTCAATTATTATATCAGAGCTTATACATTACTTTTGCAACAACTTTGGAAGTATTGATCCAACCAAACAAACGACTGTCTGTACTTTCATTTTTATTGTCCCCTTCTACCCATAGATCAGTTTTGTTTACCTTCATTATTCTTTTTATTATTAATTTCTTTTTATGAGTAATCACAACTACATCGTTTACTTTTAATTCCTGAAACCAATGGAATCCAAGTACTTTTTGATTGAATGTTAAATAGGGATACATGCTGTTACCTGAAATTTGATATATAAACAAAGGGAAGATTCTTAAGTATGTCATGCCGCTGTCATAGTGCTTTCACTTGTTTCGGCATCTCAATAACTTAGCGAGATCCTGAAACGAGTGACAAACATCACTTCGTGTGCAGGATGACAGATAAGAATCATTTATACAATACCAGTTCGCCTTCTGTTGGATAGGGAGATTTTACACGGACTGGTTTCAGACCTTTGGTTTTATAAAATATTTCAGCTACTTCTTGCGTTAAGGAAAGTAATTCTTCTGCTGCTTCTTTATTTATTTCTTGTTTTGTTTTTGAGGCTGTTTTTAATACTTTTAGTACTAGTTCATTTAATTCTGGGAATTTTTGATGATGTTCTGGTTTGAAATAATCACCAAATAATACTGTCACTTCGTGTTTGGCAATTTCTGCATGTTCTTCTTTAACTTGAGTAAGTCTCGCTATTTTGTGTACATCATCACCTGCGTCTGATATCAGTTGGGTCATTCTTATAACTGTATGCGCCGCTTGCTGCAATCTATTTGGGTCATAAATACCGCATGGTATGTCGCAGTGCGCGTATACTGTTTTTGTTGGCAGAAGGTTTAACAATGCTTTTAACATATTCTTATTATGCACCACAATTTTTATTTTTCAAGTCTTATTGAGTATTTATTATAATTCCCTACACTCATTGTTGGACATATTGAACTTTTAGGACTTATTATTTTTAAATTACCTCATGATTTAGAAGGATAGTTTACGCAGTTTTGTGTTCGAGTTTAATGTTTTCTAAATATTCTTCGACTTCTAATGCAGCTTTTGTACCCATGCCGGCCGCTGTTGAGGCTTGTCGGTATTTGTGGTCGGCGACATCCCCTGCGACAAAAATTCCATCTACACTTGTTTTTACTTCATCATGAAAAACTACATAACCTGCATGATCAAGTTCGATTTGGTCCTTCATGAAGTCGGTGTTTGGTTTATGACCGATTGCAACGAATACTCCATCGATTGGCATTTCTGTTATTTCATTTGATTTCACATTCTTCACTTTTACTCCAGTAACCTTTGCCTCACCCAAGACTTCGGTTAATGCAGAATCAAATAGGAATTTTACATTATCTTTTGTTTTGAGTAGTTCTACTAATGCAACTTGGGCGCGGAATGCATCACGTCGATGTATGACAGTCACTGATTTACATACTTTGGACAGATGTTGGGCTTCACGCATTGCAGTATCTCCCCCACCTACAACTATTACATCTTTTTCTTTAAAAAATAATCCATCACAGACTGCACAAGCTGACACTCCTTTTCCGATCAATTTCCATTCTGATTCAAGTCCGATCCATTTTGCTGAAGCACCTGTTGCGATAATTACTGTTTCAGTTTTAAATTCTTTTGATTCTGTTGTGATAGTAAATGGCTGGTTTTTAAAGTCGACAGAACGCACGTCTTCTTCGACAAATCGGGTATCAAAACGGATTGCTTGGTTACGAATATTTGTCATCAGTATTGGACCTTGAATACCATCTGGAAAGCCGGGAAAGTCGTCTACATCAGTGGTGAGCATTAATTGTCCACCTGCTTCTCTTCCTGCAATTATTAAGGGATTTAATCCCCCACGCGCTGCATAAATTGCTGCGGTCAGACCTGCAGGACCTGAGCCGATGATTACTAGTTTTTCGATTTTTTGATCTTCCATGATTTTAAAAGTATTAAAGAGACAAAGGTTTTTATGTCTTTGTCTCTTGTTCTTTGCTGCTTATTGTTCACTTTCAGGTGAAGCAGTTGGTCGGGTTGTGGCTTTAGTACTAGCTGATGCTTTTGGTGAGGCACTTGCTTTTGGCGATGCACTTACTTTCGGTGCAACAGCTGGTTTAGCTGAACTTGATGCTGCAGGTGAGGCTGAGCTCGAAGCAGCTGGGCTTGGCTCTATTGTTGGGGCTGGTGTGTTTGTGACTGTAATACTTTCAGGTGATGGGGTTGGCGTCATGGTTGCGGTATATTTTCCACGTAGCCAGACTAAATAGGCTGCAAGTAATACAATTATTAAAATAATAACTACAATTGTTACATTTCTACTCATATTCCATTCACCCCCCTTTGGGCACAAATTTCTGTCTCTTCTATTCAAAGAGAAGCTCCCGCTAAGTATATGCAGTTTAATTGAATAATACAAGCGATTCTGCTAAATTCCTTTTATGCAAATAGGGCTACCTTTTTGACTATGTCAAAAAACGATCCTGTTTGCACAAACTACGTTTATGCAAATTAAATTGATTGAAAAGAAACAAGAGACTTCTGATTGCACTACATTCATATTTAAAAATGCTGAACAAGTTACTTGGACTGCAGGTCAATATTTTCGCTATAAGATTGAGAACGAGAATTCTGATGATAGAAAAGTTACTCGTTATTTTACTAATGCAGCTGCACCTTTTGAAAATAAATTACAAATCACAACACGTTTTGCACTAGAAAAATCCTCAACATTTAAGCTTGATTTACAGAAGTTAGAAGTTGGGACAGAGATTCAAGCATCAGGACCATTTGGAGATTTTACTGTTTCAGATAGTTTTATTTCCGAAGGAAAGAAGCTTTGCTTCATTGCTGGCGGAATTGGCGTTACACCATTCCGTTCGATACTTATGCAATTAGATCACGAAGAGAAACTTTTTGATATTACTTTGCTTTATGCAAATAGAAACAATGAAATTATCTTTAAAGATGAATTTGATGCACTAGCTGCTAAAAACAATGGGTTAAAACTAGACTATGTGATTGATCCAAATAAAATTGAGGATGCAGAAATTCAAAAAGCTGTTACTGATTTTGCCACAACTATTTTTTATGTTTCAGGACCAGAACCGATGGTTAAAGGAATTGCAGAAACATTAGTGAGACTTGGCGCTGTTGAGGATAATATTAAAACAGATTTCTTTCCTGGATATGCTACCCATTGACGTCATTCCTGCGAAAGCGGGAATCCGCAGGAAAAAATTCTCATAAACAGATCCTCGCTTGCGCAAGGATGACGCAGGTAATTTATTTGATTATTATTTTCAAAATTTCTTGTGCTATTTTTATAGTTTGTTCACTTCCCTCTTTTTTAGGATTTATTTCTGAGAGGTCAAAAGATAATTTATCATGACACTTAATTATATTTAATAGTTCAAAAATTTCTTCCTTCATCCATTTACCATCTTCTGGAATACCTGTTGCACCAGCCACTTTTTGATCAAAGACATCAATATCAAAATTAACGTGTATGTATTCATATATCTTTAAGAAATTACTAAGTTCCGTATTTATTTTTTGTTTGTTCTCGACATACTCTGCGAAAGTTATTGAATGAAGATTATGGTCTTCATAAAACTTTGGTTCATCGCCGTCTAGAATTTGATCACCAAACAAAAACATTTGTTCTGGTTTCATTTTTTGCGGAATTAGTTCATCGAGTATTGAGATGTCGAAGTTGTCAAAGAAAGGACGCATATACATTCCATGGAAGTTTTTTGACTCAGATCCTGCAAAAGAATTTATTTCACCATGTGAATCAAATTGAATATAGCCAATTTTATTTACATCTTCTACTCTTTCAATTAAAGCAAGTAATGACGAGAATGTGACGGTGTTATCTCCACCAATTACAAGTTGAAGCTCATCTCCTTTTAAATTTTGATTGATAATATTTTTGAATTCTTTTAGTTCAGTGGTAAGTATATTAAAATATTCTTTTGTTTCTATGTCTTCTGGATTTGGAAAGGTATATTCAGTAACTTTGGCATCAGGAATTTCATTTAAAAATCCTTCAGTTATAATCGCATCGCTTCCCTCTTCTACTCCAATATTTGGTTCTTCACGACGTACCGGTGCATGTGTTAAGCCAAGTCTCGTAAATGCTTTAAAAAAATGTGGTGTTTTCATCATGGCATTATATCAGTAGTACAGCGGTATTTGTCACTCCCTTTCTCCTATTTTTCCCGTTAGTTTATTTGGAGAAATATCATATATTTTCATTATTGCCGGTTGGAGAGAATTTCTATTATATACTCTCGGAGAGGTCTTCGTCCTCAAATATTTACCTCCTAATCTTTCAATACATATTTGGGGAATTTTATTTGAATGCTCAACAATTGCAATAACATTATTGTTAGGTTCTATTTTCTGGCTAAGCTTTGAACCTGCAACAATAATATCTTTTCCTACTCCTTTTACCAACGCTAACCACGAGCCGAACTCTAAAACTTTTTCTTCGTATTTCCAGAGTTGTCCGAATCCTACTAGTTGATCAGTTTCTCCATTGAATGCAACTACCGATTTATAACTTAACATTGCATTTATAAGAAATTCGGGAGAATACTGAATCATTGTACTTGGGTGTGTTGCAAGTTTTTGACTTATTTGTTCTGCATATGTTCTGAGAAGTGTTGCTGGTAGCAAGCATACTTCACTTCCTGCTAATACAACATTACTTGTAGAATCACTATTATTGTATTGTTTGTTAATTTCAATCATATTATTCCTTTTTAAACACAAAAAAAAGCCCTTGTTTGATTATCTTGAGTGTCATTCCTGCGAAGGCAGGAATCCAATAAACAGTGGATCTTGGATCAAGTCCAGAATGACAAATAGGTAACCAAACAAGGGCCTTTAAATTGGCGGTACCACCTTGTACTTGTTTTAAACAAAAAAAAGCTTCCCTTTTAGGAGAAGCCAAGTCATGTTTAAAACCTTATTCATGACATGCTCCAAATATAGATTCGACACATGTTACGGTCTTTTACGGTTTCGTCTCCGGATTCCATTTTTGAAAAAATAAACTCATTTGATTTTTTCAGAATCAAGCTTCGTTTATTTTTGAAATCAGCTCCTTGTGCGCGACTACAAGTACAAACGCTTTTGTTGTATTAAGTTGTTCGTATAGTATAGCATAATTGTGTAAGATTGCAAATTTTTATGAATTCTGAACCCAAACCGAAGAAGAAAAAAAAGAAGGAATCACAACCCTGTCCGATGTGTGGATCGCCCATTGGTGTCTTGTCGGGCTCAGTTGATGCGATTTGTAAAAATTGTGGATACAAAGATCCTTGTTGTGAATGAAGGATTACTCGGAAGTCCTCTGGACTTCCTCCACTTGCGCTGCTACTTCTTTTTTTAGTTTAGCTAACTCATTTTTTGTTAATTCACGATACTTCCCTAATCCTAAATGTTCTAGTTCTAGACTTCCTATAGACACTCTTTTTAGTTCAACAATATTAATGCCAACTCGCGAAAACATTCTTCTGATTTGATGATTTTTGCCTTCATTTAAAGTTACCTCGATGAGTGTTCTTTTTGGTGAAGACTTTAGATTTGTGACTTTAGTAGGTTTTGCCCAACCCTCTTTTAATTTCATACCGTCACGAATTTTGTCTAATCTTTTTTCTGAAGGAACTCCTACTACCCATACTAAATACACTTTGGGAATATGAAAACTTGGATGAGTTAATTTGTGTGCTAAATCACCATCGTTTGTGAGTAAAATAAGTCCAGTTGATTGTTCATCTAATCTTCCGACCGGATACACACGCACTTTATTTGGGACGAATTCAGTTACTGTTTTTCTCTTTGCATTGTCAGATGCAGCAGATAAAATACCCTTTGTTTTGTTTAATGCATAATATACTAGTTCTTTTTCGTCAATTTTGAGTTCTAGTTTTTTACCGTTAATTACTAGCTCATCTTTATCCATATTTACGCGTGTACCTGAGGCAATTACTTTCCTTGCATTCAAAAGTACATTATTTCCATGGAGAAAGTCTTCGACTTTACGCCTTGAACAAAAGCCGCGGTCAGATAATAGTGCATCTAATCTTTTTGTTTGATCCATAATGAATATTATACAATACTATCGGTTATTTAGCTTGGAATGTGATGGATGTGCAGCCTTTTGTCGTAATTGTTGCAGGTTGAACCGTTCTTAATTTTAGTTCTTCACCAGTACCTCTAGGATCACTTGCAGGAGAAGGACTTACTGCAGTGCCTCCAGATTTTTTCAAATCCTCTATAGGAACAGGACCAGTTTTTGGGGGTTCAGTTTTTGGTCTTATACCGAACAATGATTGCAACCAATTGCTCACACCTGCGTAGATTCCTTGATCTTCTTCAGGTGCCTGATCTTCTACTCCGAGTACTGCGGAATTCATGAAATCTAGTGCAAGAGTTTGTTTCTTCTCACAATTAATTGTGGCAAATATTCTGTACAGCGAGCCTACTTTTAAATTATTTGGAATATTAACATCCCATGTTGCTGCATAATTTACTCTTTCTGCTGTGGTTGAGGTAGTTGTGGCAGCAATCTTTTCTGAACGCTGCAATACAGTTCCGACAGTATTATTTCCTTCAACTAGGGTAAATACTACATCTTTTATTTTGGCAATTTTGGTATTTGCTCCCCCAACATATGCTTTAGCAGTTATTCTTGAAGTAAGTCCTGGGACAATTAAAGATGGCTCAATTCCATCACATTTACACATTGCTGGATTGTATGTAAGTGGCTTTGGGGTCGGTTTAATGG